>QWCB01002233.1_pt1 | contig 18236 bp, 20 predicted proteins | sample 1972511 | NCBI WGS metagenome assembly QWCB01 (sample SAMN09866719, study PRJNA288562) | Human gut metagenome isolate term5_stool, whole genome shotgun sequencing... | isolation source: gut | host: Homo sapiens | place: USA: California
GAAAAATTTGGTGAAGATGTTGTAGTACAAGATAAAACTTGGACAAATGTTACTCACTTTAATGAAAAGGATCCAAAGGTCAATGAAGCAATTGATTATATGATAAATAATCATCCTGAAATTTACGAGGGAGTTATACCAAATCTTTTAAAAGATGCAAAACTAACTATCCAAGAAGCTGAGTTTGATGCTAAAAAAAAGTATGAAGATAAAGTTTTAAAAATACAAAAAGATTTTGACTTAAAAACAGCTGAACTTGATAAAAAACAAAAAGAACTTGTTGAAGAGAAGCAAATTCTAGACAACAATACTAAAAAAATTGAAGAATTTCATAAAGATGCCAAAAATATGTATGATGAAGGAAAACTATTAAAGAAAAACTATGAAACTAAAATAGAAGAGGCATTAAAAGTTTTAGAACATTCTGCAGGTCTAACAGAAGAAGAGGCAAGAGATGAAATTTTAAAAAGAGTTGAAGAAAGAAGCCGCGGAGACATTGCTCACATTGTTAGAAAATATGAAGAAGAGGCAAAAAAAGAGGCAAAAAAAAGAGCAAACTATATCATAGCCCAAGCTACCACTAGATTTGCTGGTGAGTATGCAGCAGAACGGCTTATAAATGTTGTTGATATAAAAAATGATGATTTAAAAGGTAGAATTATCGGTAAAGAGGGGCGAAATATCAAAACTCTAGAAATGGTTTTAGGTGTTGATGTTATAATCGATGATACCCCACACGCAGTTATTTTAAGTAGCTTTAACCTTTATAGAAGAGCAATTGCAACAAGAGTTGTTGAGCTATTGGTTGAAGATGGAAGAATTCAGCCTGCTAGAATTGAAGAAATTCATAAAAAAGTAAGTGAAGAGTTTGAAGCAAGTATCTTAGAAGAGGGTGAAAATATCGTTATGGACTTAGGACTTAGCGGAATTCATCCAGAAATCATAAAATTAATTGGAAAGCTTAAATTTAGAGCAAGTTATGGACAAAATGCTCTTGCTCATAGTCTTGAAGTTGCTCATCTAGCTGGAATTATCGCAGCTGAAACTGGTGGGGATGAAAATATAGCAAGGCGCGCTGGACTTTTACATGATATTGGTAAAGCCTTAACTCATGAATATGAGGGAAGCCATGTTGATTTAGGGGCTGAAATTTGTAAAAGATATAAAGAGCATCCAGTTGTTATAAATGCGATATATGCTCACCATGGACATGAGGAAGCACAAAGCATAGAGTGTGCTGCAGTTTGTACAGCTGATGCACTAAGTGCTGCAAGACCTGGAGCTAGACGTGAAGTACTTGAAAGTTTCTTGAAAAGAGTTTCCGAAGTCGAGGAGATAGCCACTAGTAAAAACGGGGTAAAACAAGCATATGCAATAAATGCTGGTAGAGAAATAAGAGTTATGGTAAATGCAAATTTGATAAATGATGATGAGGCTGTTTTAGTTGCAAAAGAAATAGCTGATGATATAAAAGCTAATGTTCAATATCCAGGAGAAATAAAAGTAAGTGTTATAAGAGAAACACGGGTAACTGAATATGCAAAATAAGGATTTTTAATGAAAAAAATTTTAATTATTTTAAGTTTATTTTTTTTAGCTTTAAATTCACACGCAAAAGACGAGGACTTGTTGAATGCATCAAATGCCTATGAGCTTACTATGAGAGAGGCAAATGTTGATAAGAAAAGTCTAGTGGACAGTTCAAAAGCTATTTTGATATTTCCAAGTGTTAAAAAAGTTGGTTTTATAGTTGCAGGAATGTATGGAAATGGGGTTGCTATTATAAAAAATGGCTCAAATTTTAATGCATATGAAGCAAGTATATCAAATGGAAGTATTGGCTTTCAAATAGGCTATGAAGATAACTATATGGTACTTTTTGTTATGAATGATGAAATTTTAAATTCTATGATAAATGCAGATATTAAACTTGGAGTAGATGCAACAGTTTCTTTGTATAAGGCTAGTGCAAGCGTTGGAGCTGTTAGTGTATTTGATAAAGATGTTTATGCTTTTGTTAATAAAGCTGGAGCTTTTGCTGGTGTAAATATAGGTGGATTTGTAGTAAATATAGATACTGGTAAGATTTTTAATCAAAATAGTTATGCATTTGAAAATTTAGTAAAAACTATAAAAAAGGCTTATTAATGAGTGAAATGCTAACTTCACTTTCAACTTATGGATATATTATTTTATTTTTATACACACTTGGTGGTGGTATGGTTGCAATAATTGCCGCTGGAGTTTTAAGCTATGCTGGAAGCATGAATTTATCACTTGTTATAATTATAGCGACTATTTCAAATGCCTTGGGAGATACCCTTCTTTTTTATTTGAGTAGATATAACAAAAAAGAAATTATGCCATATTTTAAAAAACAAAAACGAAATTTGGCTTTAGCTCAAATATTATTTAAAAAACATGGTGGAAAAATCATTTTATTTAAAAAATATATATATGGTTTAAAAACTTTAGTTCCACTTGCTATTGGACTTACAAAATATAGCTTTTATAAATTTAGCATTATAAATATAATAAGTGCTTTTATATGGGCTTTAAGTCTTGGACTTTTAAGCTATTTTTCAGGTGATGTGCTTATAAATTTGTTTAATTTAGCAAAGCAAAATCCATTAATTATGCCATTTATTCTACTTATAATAATTGGTTTAATTGTGCTTTATTTTAAACAAGCAACTAAGAAAAAATCTAAATAACTTTTTATTTGATAGTATTTTAAATATTAAGAACAAATTAAGATTTTAGTCCTATAATTATCAATAAGTTATTTTATTGATAATTTAAAGGAAAGCTAAAAATGTCAAATTTAGAAAATAAAACTTTACTTTTTAAAGTAAGTCCACCGCTTGTTGCAGGAGTTACTGCTTTTATTTTAGCTATATTTAAGCTAACTGCAGGACTTTTTAGTGGCTCAATTGCTGTTATGGCATCGGCGATTGATTCTATGCTTGATTCTATTATTTCAGGATTAAACTATGCAGCTTTAAAAAAATCAAAAGATAAAGCAAGTTCTAAATTCAACTATGGACTTAGTAAGCTTGAAGCTTTAATGGCATTTTTAGAAGGGCTTTTTATACTTGGGGTTGGGCTTTTTATATTCTACTCAAGTGTTAAAAATATATTTTATTCTCAAGGTGAGATAAAAACCGATATTGCAATTTTGGTTATGGTTATTTCAGCTTTAACCACTGGACTTTTAGTTTTTTATCTTCATTTGCAACAAAAAAGTTCTTTAATTGTAAAGGCTGATATTTTACATTATAAGAGTGATCTTTATACAAATATAGCAACTATTTTAGCTCTTATAATTATATATTTTACAGGCTTTGTTTTAATCGATTCTATTTTTGGTATTATAGTTAGCATTTATATTTTTATGAGTTCTATAAAGCTTATAAAAGAGGGTGGAAATATACTGCTTGATAGAGCTATTGATAAAAATATAGTTGAAAATATAGTTGATTTTATAAAAAGTAGAAATTTAATTCTTAGTTATCATAATTTAAAAACTAGGCAAAGTGTAGATAAAGCTTATTTTAGCATTGATTTGGTTTTTAAAAAGGATATTTCTTTGCAAAATGCTCACGATGAAGGCGAAGTGTTAATTAATTATGTAAAAAATAGCTATCCGAATTTTGAGTGGGATATAGATATTCATTTTGATCCAGTTGATGACTCCAAAAAAGATTAAATTTGCTATAATTTTTAAAATACATTTTAAAAGGTAAGATATGAAAGATTTAAAAATAGGAATAATTTCACAAAAATTTGAAATTTCAAAAGACCAAACTAGACAAAAAACAGTAAATTTGATAGAAAAAGCAGTTTTAAAAGGTGCAAATTTAATTGTTTTGCAAGAACTTCATCAAAGCGAGTATTTTTGTCAGTATGAAGATGTTAATTTATTTGATTATGCAAATTCCTATGAAGATGATATTAAATTTTGGAGTGAAGTTGCCAAGAAAAACGGTGTTGTTTTGGTAACATCTTTGTTTGAAAAAAGAGCTGCCGGACTTTATCATAATACTGCTGTTGTTTTTGAAAAAGATGGAGAAATAGCTGGAAAATACCGCAAAATGCACATTCCAGATGATCCAAATTTTTATGAAAAGTTTTATTTTACACCAGGAGATTTAGGCTATGAACCAATAGATACAAGTGTTGGAAGACTTGGTGTTTTGGTATGTTGGGATCAGTGGTATCCTGAGGCCGCGAGATTAATGGCTTTAAAAGGAGCAGAAATCTTAATCTATCCAACAGCTATTGGTTGGTTTGATAGCGATGAAGAAGATGAAAAATATCGCCAACTTGAAGCTTGGGTTAGTGTTCAGAGGGGTCATGCTATAGCAAACACACTTCCAGTTGTTGCGGTAAATAGAGTTGGTTTTGAGCCAGATAAAAGTGGTGTTAGTGACGGTATTAGATTTTGGGGTAATAGCTTTGTTTTTGGACCGCAAGGCGAAGAGCTTTTTAGAAGTGATGATGAAAGTGAGCTTTGTGAAGTTGTTGAGATTGATAAACAAAGATGTGAAAATGTAAGGCGTTGGTGGCCATTTTTAAGAGATAGAAGAATTGATAGTTATAAGGATTTGATTAAGAGGTTTATTGATTGAAAGATTAAATTTAGCATTTAATCCCATATGAAAAAACATGAAAAAATTTGTATGTTTTGTGTTTTTTGTTGTAAGTACTTTTGCTGGTGATTTAACGATGAGTTTTGATAATGCAAAAGATTTATCCATAAAAATACCAAATGATTTTAGGATTAATTTAGAATATATTATTAGTTTTGAAAATAAAAATGGTGATTCTATAATCACTAGAACACGTAAAACAAGAGCTAAAAAAATCAGTGAAAATTACGCAAAAAAATTTGTGATTTAGAGTTTAAATCATTTAAAAATAGTAATGTTGATTCAAAGCAAATTAGTTGTGATTTAATTAAATTTGATAAATTTACAGCTGTAAATTCCATAACCGCTCATTTGACAAACATTGAAAATATTGACAATATAGATTTTGCTACTAGGGCAGTTTATTTTTTCATAATGATAATTTAGTTTTAATAGGCTTTTTTTATAGCTCATTAGATAGGCTTGAAAATAGCAAATAAATTCAAGATGAGGTTTTAAACTCTATTGATATAAACTAAAAATTTTTAAATAAATAAACTATATTAATATAAATTTTATGTCAAATTTTTTAAAAATTTAGCCCTTAAGCCTTTTTTCTCTATCTCTAAAATCAGGCATTAAATTGGCAATATAGTCATAAAAACTTTTTTGATGATGTGGAAAAATTAGATGAGTTAGTTCATGAAGTACTACATATTCGATTAATTCAGGACTTTTTTCCACTAAATTTAAAGCTAGATTTATATATCCTTTTTTAAAATTACAACTTCCCCATCTAGTTTTCATATCGCGAATTGTCAGCTTATTAATTGGCTTTTTTATAGTTGGCAAATATAAATTTATAAATTTTATATACTCATTTTTTGCAAAACTTCTTTTAAATTTTATAAATTCATTTAAATTTAAAGCTCTTATCTCATCACCTAAAATCTCAGTTTTTTTAAAACTTTCATCAAATTTTAAACTGTAAATTTGACCTAAAAGCATAGTTTTATTTTCTGGAAGTGATTTACTTTTTATAAAATCAACTCTATTTTCAATCCAAGCTTTATTTTTGTTTAAAAACTCTAAAACCATAAATTTGGGAAATAAAATTGGCAAAGTTAGATGTATATCGCCATTCCTATCAACCCTAAGTCTTGCGTATTTTACACGCTTTTTAGTAACTTTTATGTCAAATTCATCAAATTTTATAAATTTGCTATCCATTATAGCTATGTTCTTGATCTGGAAATTTACCACTTTTTACTTCGTTTATGTATTCAAATAAAGCATTTTGAACGAGCTCTTTTCCATTTAAAAATCTTTTTACAAATTTAGGTTTAAATTTATCATAAAATCCAAATGCATCACTAAAAACTAAAACTTGTCCATCAGTTTTGTTTCCTGCTCCAATGCCAATAACTGGTATTTTTACACTTTGTGTGATTTTTTCAGCAACACTTGCTATTGTTCCTTCAACTACTAATATCGAAGCTCCAGCATTTTCTAAATCTATTGCCTTTTGAATTAGCATTTTAGCTTCATTTTTTTCTTTTGCTTTTACATGATATCCACCCTCATCGCGTGAGTTTTGGGGAGTTAAGCCAATGTGAGCAACTACTGCAATTCCGTTGTTTACAATAGTTTTAATTATACTAAGAGGAATAGTGTTTGCTTCTATTTTAACCGCATCAGCTTTTGTTTTTTTATAGAATAAAATAGCATTCTTTAAAGCCGTTTTTTCATCTTTTATGCTACCAAATGGCATATCAGCAATTATATATGAGGTTTTTGCTCCTCTACAAACTGCTTTTGTATGATAAATCATATTTTGCATTGTGGCTTTTAATGTATCATCTCGTCCATTAAAGTTCATTTCTACGCTATCGCCTATTAAAATCATGTCAACAAATCCATCAAAAATATTTGCAAAAAGTGCATCATACGCAGTTATCATAGTTAATTTTGATTTGCCTTTTTGTGATTTTAGATAATTAATTGTTACTTTTTTTTCATGTTTATCCATAAATATGTCCTTTTTTGATAATCTTAGAAGGTTGATTATACCACTTTTTTACCTTGCCATTTTTTACTTTTCCATCTAAAAGTATTTGCTAAGCCTCTTAAGCTCTCATCAGCTAAAAACCCTATCCAAACACCAAGTATTCCAATTCCTAAATAAATTCCTAAAGTATATCCGATTGGAAGTGAAACTCCAAGCATAAATATAACTCCCATGTAAAATGGAAATTTAGCATCCCCACTAGCTCTAATTGCATTTACCATTATTACATTTTGTGTTCTTGCTATTTCTAAAAATAGTGAAAGTATAAAAAGAGGTTTCATAATGCTTTTGATATCATTATTTAGATGAAATAAATTCATTATAAAATCTTGATTAAAAAATACTAAAATTAAAAATCCAGCTGTTACTAAAAAGCCTATTTTTAAGTTTTTAAAACTCTCTTTATAGGCAAGTTCGTTTTTACCAGCTCCAACCATTCTAGCAACTATTACTTCATTTGCGATGCCTATTGCACTGCTTGCAAAAAATATAAATGCTGAAATTTGAAAAAATATGGTTTGAACTGTAAGACTATTTGCTCCCATGCTTGCCACAAAACTAAAAGCTACTATGTATTGAAAAGTCCAGATGAAGTTTTCTCCAGCACTTGGAAGTCCTATTGAAAGAATTTTTTTTAAGACATAGTTTTGCACCTTGAAAAAAAGAGATATAAATATTGGAATTTTAACAACTTTTATTAGAATAAAAAATAGTATAAAGACACCAAAAAATCTTCCCAAAGCAGTTGAAATTCCAACTCCAAAAAGACCATAATATGAAAGCCCAAATGGCTCAAACAGTGCAATATAATTTCCACATATTGTAAAAATATTCATAAAAACAGATACTATTATTGTGTAAGATACATATCCATAAGATCTAATTACAGCAATCAAAACTATAGCAACCGCATCTATAAAAAATACAACACTAATAACTCTTAGATAGATCAAACTTTCATTAAAAATTTCAGTTGGAATTTGCATAAGTTTTAAGATAACTCTAGCAAAGCTAAAAACAAAAATCCCAGCAACTAATCCAAGAGCTGCATTAAATGCTATGCTTACATGAACACTTCTAATGGCAAGTTTTTTATTTCTTGCACCAATTGCTTGAGCTACAACAACCGAGCAACCTACTGCTAAAAGGTTAAAAACATTTACCATTAGATTAAATATTTGATTTCCAGCTCCCATAGCCGCTACCAAATGAGGCTCTATCAAGCTTATCATATATGTATTTATAATAATGGTTAAAAGCGATAAAAGCATATTTAAATATATTGGTATAAATAAGTTTTTAAGCGTAACTTCTTTTTCCATTTAATTTATCCTTTTTATGAAAAAAGATTATATCAAATTTTTAAAACTCAAAACCAAAAGTTGAGCCTTTATTAAATTCGCTTTTAATTATAAAATTAAAATTATGTACTTTTAAAATTTGTTTTACTATGTAAAGTCCCAATCCAAGAGAGTTATCCCAGCTATTTTTACTTACTCTAAAATATCTTTTTGTTATTAAATTTAAGTTTTCTTCTTCTATTCCTATTCCGTTATCTTTTACAAAAAATGAGTGTTTATTTATCTGTAAAATAATTTCATCATTTGAATATTTCAAAGCATTTTCACTTAGATTTAATATAACTTGTTTTATTAAAATTTTATCAGCTTTTATTAAAGTATCGTTGCCGCTTATTAAAATATTTCTATCTTTATACTTTTCTAAAAGCTCGTTTTTAACATCTTTTACAATTTCTTTTAAGTTAAACTCATTGATATTTAAAGTAATTTCTTTTTGGGTGAAGGAGAGTTTTATCTTATCAACTAAATTTACTATTTTTTGTGAGTTTTTTATGATTTTTTCTATGAATTTGTTTTTAAACTCTTCACTCATTAAGGAATCATTTTTTAAAGTATCAGATGAAGCTTTTATAATGGCAACCGGGTTTTTAAACTCATGCGAAATAGCACTTAATATCCCTTCAAGCTGAGTATTTTTAAGACGAATTTTAGCAGCTTTTTGATTTAATTTTTTATCAAGTTTTATTATATCAATTTTAACTTGATTGAGTTTTTTATATATTAAGTCAATCTCTTTTATAAATGAATTTGAAATATTAAAGGAGTAATCTTTTTTAGAAATTTTATCTAAAAAGAAATTTATCTTTACTATCTCTTTTCCTATAATTTTGCTAAAAGTTCTATTTATTAAATATGTTAAAATTAAAAAAATAATGAAAATTAAAAATAGTTTTAAAAAAAGATTTTTTAAATTTATATAGCTATTTTCTAGGTTTGTAGCAACAACTATTATATATGATTTATTTGATATTTTAACGCTACTTGCTTCATATATTATTGGTTGTTTATTTATATAGTCAAAATCGGTTTTATTTATCACGTTTTTAAGTCCTAAAAAAATATCAAGCTTTATTATTTCATTGTTGCTTAGTGTAAATTTACCTAAATCTTCATCAAAAACCGCAATATAGGTATCTGTTTTTAATGCCAGACCTTTTATAAAATCGTCTGATAAATTTCCTGGAGTTATGCTTAAAATTTCTTTTATAGTATTAAGTTTATTTACTGCTTTTTCATAGTTTCTTTCTTTATCAGCCTTATAGGTAAAAAAAGAAAAGCTAAAAAACATAATCAAAAAAATAGTTATGAAATTTATAAAAAAAATTTGATAGATTTTTAACAAAGCATATATCCTTCACCTCTAATTGATTTTATATATTTTTTTTCTTTTGTTGGATCAATTTTTTCACGAAGTCTTTTTATAGCAATATTTACTGTTTTTTCGCTTGAGTTTTCATCATTCCAAATCGCACTTAAAAGATAGTCTCTTGTGAGTAAAATATTTTTATTTTTTATAAACTCAACAAGTAAATTTGTCTCTAATTTAGTTAGCTCAACATTTGTGTTGCCAATTAAAACTTCAGCATTTGTTAAATTTATAAAAATATCTTTAAATTTATAAATATCTGCTTTTTTCTTTGTTCTTTTTAGAACGGCTTTGATTCTTGCAAGTAGATTATCCATTTCAAAAGGCTTTGTTATATAGTCATCGCCTCCTGCTTCAAAACCCTCAAGCTGCTCATTCATAGAAGTTTTGGCACTTAAAAAAATTACTGAATTATTGTATCCTTTAAGTCTTAAATTCTTAATAAACTCACTTCCCTCGATGCCTGGTAAGTTTCTATCTACTATTAACAAATCAACATTTTCTTCATTTAAAAGTTGCTCAATTTTAGAAGTGTTTAAAAAACCAAGTACTTCATAGCCTGCTTTTGTAAGATTATACTCAAGAAGATCTAGCATATCCTCTTCATCATCAATTACTACAATTAAACTTTCCAAAACAAAACCTTTTTGAATCTAATAAGTAAAATTATACAAATTATTGCACTTAAAGCACACATTAAAATGCCGCATCTTGGCTTAAAGATATCAACCAAAGCACCACTATAAATTGCACCAAATGGTATGCTTCCTTGAAAAAACAGTGAGTAAATACTCATAACTCTTCCTCTATATTCATTTTTAGTTTTTAGCTGAATGGTTGAGTTTATACTAGAACTTGCAACAACAAAGAAAAATCCTGTCATTAAAAGAAATAGCCCACTTATATAGAAATTTGAACTAAATCCTGTTAAGATTAAGAAAACAGAAGCCAATATTGGGGCAGCAAAAATCATTTTAAAATTAAGTTTTCCAAAACTTGCTATAAAAAGTGCACCTAAAAATGAACCAATCCCTAAAAAACTCATTAAATATCCAAATGTCTTCTCATTTCCATTAAGTTCAAATTTCGCCAATGCAGAAATTGTTACATTGTAATGTGGTAAAAATAGAGCCATTATTAAAAGTAAATATAACATGCTTGATATGATATGATTATTTTTAGCATAAATTAGTCCATCTCTTATAGAATAAAGCATATTTTTAGATCTGTTTTTTGATAAAATTCTCCTATTTTTTATAAAAAATAGACTTACTATAATAGCCGCAAAGCTAACTGAGTTTATTAAAAAACAATACTCTATACCAAAACTAGCTATTACAAGTCCGGCAAGTCCTGGCCCTAAAATTCTTGCCACATTAAAACTCATTGAGTTTAGGGCAACTGCGTTTGGTATAAATTTATCATCTTCTATTATCTCATAAACAAAACTTTGTCTAGCTGGAGCATCAATACTTAAAAATATTCCATTTAAAAAAGAAAGCACCATTATCATTAAAAATGAAATTTCAAACATTGTCATTATTAAAGTAAATAAAATAGCTACAACCATAAGTCCTGTTTGAGAGATAAAAAGTAGCTTTCTTGTATCAAATTTATCAACCAAAGCTCCTGAGATTAGAGTTAAAAAAAGTGGCGGTAAAAACTGAGCCACGGCAACCAAACTTACCAAAAATGCATTATTTGTAATACTAAGGGCTAGCCAAGGTTGAGCGATACTTTGCATCCAAGAGCCAATTAGTGAGACATTCATCCCAATCCAATAAATTTTAAAGTTTTTAAATTTAAAAGAGGCAAGTGGCTTAAGTTTATTCATAGTGAAAGTATAGCTAAATTTTATGAGTTTAGCCTAAAAATTTATCTGCTTATAAAAGTTTCCAAAAAGTTATAAAGTTTTCTTACAATTGCTTCAAATTTTAGAAAAAGGATAAAAAATGGTAAAAAAATTAGCTATTTTAGCAGTCGTTTCGGCATTTGTTTTTTCAAATTTGAATGCAAATGACAAAATTTCAGGTCAAGGTGCAACTTTTCCAATGCCTGTTTATAAAGAGTGGACAAAACTATACTATAAAGATACAAAAAATCAAGTAACTTATAGTGGTGGTGGAAGTGGAAAAGGAGTAAGTGCTATAACTGATAGAAATGGAAATTTCGGTGGAACTGATGCAGCTTTAACAAAAGAAGAGTTAAAAGAGAAAAAACTTTTACAATTTCCAGGAGTTACAGGAAGTGTTGTTTTAGCTTATAACATAAATGGTGTAAAAGATCATGAATTAAAGCTTGATGGCAAAGCAGTTGCAGGAATATTTAGTGGAAAAATCACAAAATGGGATGATGAATACTTAAAAGAGCTTAATCCAAATTTAAAACTTCCTGCTGCAGACATCGTTGTAGTTGTAAGAAGTGAATCAAGTGGAACAACATTTAACTTTACAAGTTATTTAGCAAGAGCAGATGAAGACTGGGCTAAAAATTATGGTGCTGCAAAAACAATTAATTGGGGCGCAAAAGTAACTCCAGCTCAAGGAAATCCTCTTGTAGCAAAAACAATAAAGCAAACTTCAAACTCAATTGGATATATTGAATACGCTTATAAAGTTCAAGAAAACTTAGCTGCAGCAACTCTAAAAACAAAAAATGGTGATTGGGCTGAGCCAACAAAAGAAAACTTTGATCGTGCTGCATTAAATTCAAATTTTAGCATTGATGAGCATTTTTATGATGTTTTAGCATATAGTGCTGGTGAGAAATCATATCCAATAGTTGCAGCAACATTTATCGTTTTACCAAGTGATAACGCTGAAGATGGTAAAAAAGTAACTAAATTTTTTAAATGGGCATTTAAAAGCCAAAAAGCTAAAAAAGCAGCTGCTGATTTAGGATATTTACCACTTCCTGATGATACCGTTAAGATGATTGAAGAGTATTGGAAAAAATACAACATCCAACCAAACAACTAAATTTAAAAACTCTCTGCGGATTCTCGCAGAGAGCTATAAGCTCACAAAAAGGTTTATAATGACAGGTTTTCAGCGACATGCTTTAAGAAATGAAAAAATATTCTCATTTTTTGCAAAAATGTCTTCAATTTTGGTTTTAATTATTTTGCTTATTATTTTTCTAACACTTTTTTATAGAGCACTTCCTGCTATAAATGAATTTGGGTTAGGATTTTTATTTGATTCTACTTGGGATGTGGCAAATAAACGTCTTGGTGGTGCAGCTGCTATATTTGGAACGATAGTTTCAACATTTATAGCTATGCTTTTAGCTACGCCTGTTGCTATTGGTATAGCTATATTTTTAACAGAAATTGCTCCATTTAAAGTTAGGGCTTTTTTTAGTGTAAATATTGAGTTATTAGCGGCAATTCCGTCAATTGTTTACGGAATGTGGGGCTTTTTATATTTTGTTCCTTTTGTTCAAAAGCTTTTTGGGGGAACTGGACTTGGGCTTTTAACTGGTGGACTTGTTTTATCAATTATGATTTTGCCATTTATTGCCTCAGTTACAAGAGATAGCATGGAGACAACTCCAGCCATTTTGAAAGAATCAGCTTATGCCTTAGGTGCTACTAAATTCGATGTTATAAAAAATGTTATTTTTCCATATGCAAAAGCAGGAATTATTGGTTCAATTATTTTAGCTTTAGGTAGAGCGTTTGGTGAGACTATGGCTGTTGCGTTTTTGCTTGGTGGAATTTCTGTTATTCCTAGTAATATTTCAGATCCAGCAACAAGTATCCCAGTAACGCTCGCTTTACAATTTGGTGAGGCAATGGGAATGAGAGTTTATGAAAGTTCAATGTATTATCTAGCGCTTATTTTATTTGTGATTAGCTTTATTACGATTGCAGTTGCAAAATTTGCACTACTTAGAAAGAAAAGGGTAATAAAATGAGTGATAAATTTAGAGCCATAAGAGAAAAAACCGCCGCAAAAAGAGTAAGAACTAATAAAATAGTAAATTATGTTTCTATTTTCTTTGCAGTTTTGGGATTGTTTTTTTTAGTGTGGATAATGGTGACTTTGATAGTTAAGGGAATAGCTGGATTTAGTAGCTCTATTTTTATAGATGATACTGTTTTTGGCGGACTTAGAAATGCTCTTATCGGACATACTATTTTAGTAGGAATTGCCTCAGTTATAGGAATTCCAATCGGACTAATGGCTGGAACATATCTAAGTGAATATGGCGGAGCTAATGATAGAAAATCAAACTTTATAAGAAATATGAGCGATATTATGATGAGTACGCCATCAATTGTAATTGGTGCATTTATTTATGCTATTGTGGTATCACCATTTGGTTCTTATAATGGATTTGCTGGAGCTTTAGCTTTGGCTGTTATGATGATACCGGTTATATTAAAAACAACCGATGATATGCTAACTTTGGTTCCACAAAGTTTAAGAGAAGCGGCGTTTGCTTTGGGTGCACCAAAATATAAAGTTACAATGCAAATTGTATTTCGTGCAGCAAAAAATGGCATTCTAACTGGAGTTATTTTAGCTGTAGCAAGAGTTTCTGGTGAGACTGCACCGCTTTTATTTACTTCAGGTGCGTGGGATTTTTTAACTTTAAATCCATTTGCTCCAATGCCAAGTTTGACAAATACAATTTATGAATTTACTCAAAGCCCTGATGCGGACCTCAACTCCGTTGCGTGGGCGGGAGCATTTTTGTTAGCGGTTGTAGTTTTAGGTGTAAATATAATTGGAAGAATTTTAATAAAAACAAAGAAAAATAAAGGATAAATTTATGGCAACAATAACAGAAGTTAAAGAAAATCTTGCTTTAAGCATAAAAGATTTCTCATTTTGGTATCAAGGAAGCAAGAAACCAAATTTAAACAAGATCAACATGCCAGTGGCTGATAAAAAAGTAACTGCTTTGATAGGACCATCAGGATGTGGTAAATCAACTCTTTTAAGGTCAATTAACAGAATTCACGATCTTTATCCAGGAAATCGCTACGAAGGTGAAATTTCTTTTTGTGGTGAAAATATTTTAAGTAGCAATATTGATTTAATAAATTTAAGAATAAAAATCGGTATGATTTTTCAACAACCTACTGCCTTTCCAATGAGTATAAAAGATAATGTTGAATATGGCTTAAAGCTTCAAGGTATAAAAGATAAAAAAACATTATCTCAAATTACTGAAAGTGCCTTAAAAGGTGCAAATATCTGGGATGAGGTAAAGGATAGATTAAATGATGATGCCGCAGGACTTTCAGGAGGCCAAAGACAAAGACTTTGTATAGCAAGAGCCATTGCAGTAAGCCCTGATATTTTGCTTTTTGATGAGCCAACTTCAGCACTTGATCCAATTTCCACAATAGCTATTGAAAAGCTTATACATAGACTAAAAGAAAACTACACAATTGTAATTGTAACTCACAACATGCAACAAGCTCTAAGAGTTAGTGATTATACAGCATTTATGTATTTAGGAGATTTGATAGAATTTGGCAAAACTGAGCAAATATTTAAAAACCCAAGAGAAAAACTTTTACAAGAGTATGTAGGTGGAAAATTTGGATAATACTCATTTGCCAAAGGGTATTCAAGATAAGTTAATTAAAAAATTAAAATCTTTAAACCCAAGAGAAATTTGGATTTTTGGAAGCTATGCCAAAGGAAATCCAAAGCCAAGTAGCGATATAGATCTTTTTGTAATTAAAAAAAAGATAAAAAAAGATTTTCATGAAGATATTGTAAATTTAAGAAATGAGTTAAATAAGCTGGGAGAAAAATATGGCATTGATATAGATCTTTTTATAGATACGAAAGATTTAGTTGAAGAAAAACTTTTAGATGAAGATGAGTTTTATACTTCTGTTTTTGATGGAGCTAGTAGAATTTATACAAAAAAAGATGGGATAAATATCTCAATTTTACTTCAAAAAAAGAGTTGGTTTGATAAAATTATGCAAAAAGTTAAAATTATTTTTATGAAATTTTTTGGAATTAAGGATAGCGATGCTGCGAAAAATAGTTAAATTTAGTTTTATTTTTTTATGCATAAATTTATTAAATGCTTATGAGCTTAAAGGATATGGTGCAACATTTGCAGGCGATAAAGTGGTTGAACTTTCAAATTTATATAAATTAAAAACTAAAAATGAAATTTTATATTTTCCAATTGGATCAAGTGGCGGAATAAAACAAGTTTTGCTTAATAAAGCTGATTTCGCAATAGTTGATATAGCTTTTAAAGATGATAGTTTAGAGTTTATACCATTTATAAAAAGTCCAATTTCCATAAGTTACAATTTACCAAATATATCAAATTTGGTTTTAACTCCAAATTTGATATCTAAAATTTTTATAGGAAAAATTAAGTTTTGGAATGATAAAGAAATAGCTCTTTTAAACCCAAATTTAAATCTACCAAATGAAAAAATAATTTTTTTTCATAGATATGATGGATCTGGCACTACATTTACAATATCATCTTTTTTAAAAAATAATAGTGATTTTTGGAATTTAGAAAACAGTGAGTTTATAAATTTTAAGCTAGGAATTGGAAAAAGAGGAAATAAAGATTTAGCTCTTTTTATAAAACAAACTCCTTATTCTATTGGATACACTAGTTACTACTATACACAAAATTTAAACTCAGCTTATTTGCAATACAAAGGTACAATTTCTCATCCAAAAGATGACAAATATCCTTTGCAAAATTATAGTTACTTTATATATAAAAAAAATAGTTCAAAAAAAGAGAATATTGAAAAATTTATTAAATTTACAAAACAAAACTACAATCCAAAAGATGATAAATTAAGCTATTTTGACTAAAATCAAGCTATTTTATTATAAATTTAACTTATTTGATATAGAATAATAAAATTTATTATAAGGAAATTTATTGGCACTTGTTGATTTAATAGATGTAAAAAAGAAATTTGGTACAAAAAGTATTTTAAATAATGCAAATTTAACTATAAACGATAAAGAGAGAATTGCCATTATTGGAAAAAATGGTGGTGGAAAATCAACTCTTATGAAAATAATTGCTGGAATTTATACACCTGATGAGGGAAGAGTTGTTACGCAAAATGGTATAAATGTGCAGTATCTTGAACAAGCTCCAAATTTCAAATCTCATTTTACAGTTGACAAAAACAAAACGAACTTAGCAAATTTATAGACACACACGATGCGTGGAATATAGAAAATAAAATAACTCGTGTAATTGAACATTTTGAACTTGATGAATTTAAAGATAGAGCTATTTCAACTTTAAGCGGTGGTGAGATAAGGCGTGTCGCACTTGGCGGACTTATCTTAAAAAAACCTGATGTACTTTTATTAGATGAACCAACAAACCATCTTGATGTTTACATGGTTAAATTTTTAGAGGAAATGATTATTTCCAGTAATCAAACAATAGTTTTTATAAGTCATGATAGATATTTTATAGAACGCCTTGCTAATCGCTGTATAGAAATAGAAGATGGCGAAATTCAAAGTTTTGATGGTGGATATGAAAATTATTTAATTAAAAAACAAGAAATGTTATCTTCTATGCAAAAAAGCTACGAAACTTTAATAAAAACTTTAAAAAGTGAAGAAGAGTGGCTAAGGCGTGGAGTAAAAGCAAGACTAAAAAGAGATGAAGGAAGAAAACAACGCGTTCTTCAAATGCGAGAAGCTGCAAAGAAAAATCCTGGAATTATACGAAAAGTAAAACTTGAGCTAGAAAGAGCAAACGTTAGTTTTAATCACGGTGGACTTGGTCAAAATAGAAAAAAAATGCTTTTTGAGTGTGTAAATTTAACTAAAGATTTAGGTGGAAAAACACTTTTTAAAAATTTCAATACAAGAGTTTTGCAAGGTGAGAGGATTGGAATAGTAGGAAAAAATGGAAGTGGAAAAAGCACACTTTTAAAAACATTTTTGGGTAGAATTTTACCAGATAGTGGAGTTATAAAAAAAGGTGAATTAAAAATCGGATATTTTGATCAAATGAGAGAGAGCATTAACGACGATGATAGCTTAATAGAGGTTTTTTGTCCAAATGGTGGGGACCATGTTTGGGTTAGAGGTAGATATATGCATGTATATGGCTATTTGAAAAACTTTCTTTTCCCAAAAGAGTTTTTAACTCAAAAGGTTGGCTCTTTGAGCGGTGGTGAAAAAAATAGGGTAGCTTTGGCTTTACTTTTTACAAAAGAGTATGATTGCTTAATTTTAGATGAACCTACAAATGACCTTGACATTGCTACAATTAATATCTTAGAAGAGTATTTAATGAGTTTTGAAGGTGCTGTTATAATAGTAAGTCACGATAGATATTTTGTAGATAAAGTTACAAATAAGCTTTGGATTTTTGAAAATAGCGGAAATATTAATCAAACATACATGCCATATAGTGAGTATTTAGAACTTGAAGATGAGATCGAAGAGCTTGATGAAATAGAAAAAGATGCCAAAGAAAAAGTAAATGAGCAACAAGCTCAAAAAAGCTTACAACCAAAAACTCAAACAAAATTAAGCTTTAAGCAAAATAAAATTTTAAATGAGTATCCAGCTGAAATAGAAAGACTTGAAAACCGTATAAAAGAGCTAAATCACGCACTTTCAACGCCTGAAATTTATAAAGAAGTAGGAATTCAATCTCTTTTTGAGGAATTAGAAGAAAAAAAGGGAAATTTAACAAATATGGAAAATGAGTATTTTGAAATTTTGGCGTTGGCTGAGAGTTTTAAAAACTAAATTTATTTAGATTTGCTTTTTAATATCCTTATATAAAAATATAATACTATTTTTTGACTTTTATCT
>QWCB01002684.1_pt1 | contig 18230 bp, 20 predicted proteins | sample 1972511 | NCBI WGS metagenome assembly QWCB01 (sample SAMN09866719, study PRJNA288562) | Human gut metagenome isolate term5_stool, whole genome shotgun sequencing... | isolation source: gut | host: Homo sapiens | place: USA: California
AGGAATCTCCCCTGCCTCATAACGCTCCAAATCCTGCATATACTCGGCACTCCCGTAATAATCACTCAACTTCGCATACTGCTTCTGATGCTCCTCAAATTCAGAAAGCGCCTTGTCCATCCTCTCCAGTACCGCCGCATGCTCCCCTAAAATTTTCTCCATCTCTTGAATTTCTTTATAGTCCATCATATACCCCAAAAGTCTTTTATTTATTAGATTTTATCATTTTTACAAGAGCAAAGAAATAAAAAAAGACAGCGGTTCTGTATTTGAGTATAACTTCAAATATCGGAATCATTATTTCATTATCGGCAATGTATATCAAAATTTCATCTATTATTTTCGTTTATATATTGCCGATAAACTTTTTCTGTCTGTAAAGCTGTCAAAAATCCGACAAGCCGTTTCTCAAAACAGAGGAAATACTTTATTTCGAATCTTTTCCAACAACGACGCCGTCTCAAACCTTATACTAAAAAAGAGAAGAAAAAGAAAAATTAATTTTATCAGTTAAAGAATATTATCATGAGAATGGAAATATATCTGCAACTGCGAGGAAGTTTAAGCTATCAAGGAATACACTTAGGAAATATATTGATTTAGAATTGAATTAAATTTAAATACTATAAAAGCTTGATAATTTGCAATAAAAAAGAACACCCTTATGTAAGAGCATTCTTCGAATAAAGAGCTATCTTTTGATCTTAGTAGTATTGAAAACCTATGAAATTTATTATAGGAAGGAGGTGGTAGATAGTTACTTTTCTACCTCCTCAAGTAAGTTATCTAACTCACTAACAAAAGTATCTAACTTATCTTCTCTTAAATATTGAAAAAATGTCTCATAATCAATTGGACTTAAAAAATGGAATAGGTATTTTTCGTCAATTCCTTCAGCTTGCAATTTAATATTCAATAACTTGAAATGCTCTTTTGCAGCTCTATTTTTCCCTTTATTTTCAAGGGAGACATCCTTATCATCTTTAATTTCTACAAATACATATTTATTTCCATTAGTTTTTAACTTTATAATAAAATCGGGATTAAAAGTACTTATTTTTGTGTGAGAACTCATTTTATAGGAATATTCTATACTATAAAATCCCATATCTCTTGATTTAATCCACGAATCTATCTTCTGTGCATTTATATTGTCTGTTAGATAATCTTTTATAAATTTATATTCTGGATCATTTGTTGCTATAACTAAATTTAACGGTGTTTTGAAATCAAAAAAATTAATTTGATTACACGCACTTCTTGGAAGGGAATAATCTGCTAAAAATTTATCTATTATAGATTTTTGTTCATCATTCTGAATCTCATCTAAATATTTATTTGTATAGAACAACATAGAATCTGATCTAAATGATGATATACCTCTTGTTTCATCTCTCATATCATTCGTATCAATTTTTTCGAATTCTGTTGATTTTATAATATTTATAACTGTTTTGCTTCTAGTCCTGAATAATGTAGAGAATGCAGTAAATATTTTATTTGCATTTTCTTCTATTAATATATCTCCTTCTATTCCCGCCTTATTCATAGATTTTTTTATTATCTCTTCTATTTTTTCTCTTGGTGGCAAATTATCTTTTGAATATACCTCATCTCCAAGTCCAAGTATTTCTGTTTCCCAATCCCTTAGCCTAAATTCATGATAAATTTTATCTATCACTTCTTTTACAGTTTTAGTTCTTAGCTTAATATTATATTTTACATTTGTTGCTTTTCCCGTCAAAAGATTTTCATATTCAGTTACTTTTTTAGACAACAAAGTTTGACTTTTTAACTTAACTCCTTCATCCCAGGACTTCTTATAATTTAATTGTTCCGTTTCAGTATTTACTTCTTTTTCTTCCTTATCATATAGGAGATTTTTAACTGAGAAATTATATTTGTTTCTTTCTCCCTTATAGTTTATTGTACTAATAATTCTAGTTTCTATTTCAAGTACTTCATTTACCAACGATTTTATATTTTTACTCCAACTATCGTGATTAAATACTATTACAGGAGGTTGTGGACTTGAGTATTCCGGCGGAATTCTAAGACCTCTACCTAATACTTGAGCTATTAATAATTTAGAGTTAAAAGCTCTATCTTCACATGGCACAATTTGAAATACATTCTTGACATCCCAGCCTTCTGTAAGCATACTCACTGAAATAATCCATTCAAATGAATTTTCCTTTTCATCTACATAATCTAGCATTTTTAAATTTGCTTTATGATCTTTATTAGATGTTACTATAAGAACCTTTCTTTCTGCATCCTCCCTACTTATATTTTCAAATTCTGTTAGAAAATCTATAAAATCCTCATATAAATTTTTTGCATTTCTAATATCTTTCGTAATTAATATAGAAATTGGTTTAATTTTCGAATATTTCCTCTTATTTGTTTCGTGATTTTCATGTATTTTTTGAAATTTATATTCTCTGTCCCTAGACACATCGTCCTTTTGAACATAATCTATTGTTTTTACAATTTTATCATCAATAGCACTTCTTAGTGAATACCTATATATTACATCGTTGAAATACTCATCATCAATATATGCGGTTCCTGTAAATCCAAGCATATATTTAAAATTATAATTTTTATTCAAAAGAAAAGATTTCCATCTTTTTATGTCTTTTTCATTAGTTTTATTAAAGACATGATGCGATTCGTCGTTTAAAACAAGAGTATCTTCCCCACCATTTTTAAAGCTGTCCTTTATAGATGATCCTGTTGTTTCATAAACCGCATGAATGTTTTCAACGCATATATCTCCCTCAATAATGGTTGAATCAGCAGATGTTATCCTAGGAGCTATAAAATCAATTTCTTCTGGTATTGCATTTCTTAAATCAGGATCCGACACTAAACCAACAAACTTTTCTGTTAACCCTTTCTCAATAGTCAAAGAAGGACATAATACTAATACTCTTTTTACTAGTCTTTCTGCCAACAAAATCTGAGCTATACCGTATATAACATACGATTTACCTGTTCCAGTAGCTAAATCAATATTAGCAAATAGCTTATCCTTAATTTGAAGACTTTTTTTATAATCATCAATTTTCGAATATTTTTTCATCATTTCAGGATTGTTTTTATAGTTTTCCTCAACTATATCAACTAAAGAATTGTACATGCCTGAAGCTAAGTAAATCACAGAAGATTTTATAGCCTCTTTCTGATATACTCTGTCACCACATAAAACATCCAAAAATCTTTCCCACTTATCTATGTCAAGTTTTGACCTATCGTAATTTTCATTCACCTTAAGAATCAAATCCTTTTGGTTAAATACAATCTTATCTTCCATTCGACTTCTCCTTAGATAATGACACGGTAACATCATTACCATATGTGTCAGTAAATATAAACACAATCTTGTTGCCTAATGGCTCAAGTGGTAGTCTCCACTCTATATCAATAATATCTTTATCTTTATAATTTATTTTTGTATCATCATCTTTTTCATTATTGCTTTCTATTTCATCCCAAAATCTCACATCATCTAACAAAAATTCTTTTCCATTATAATCATAATTGACGAAGATACTTGATAATTTTGAAAAATTATCTGATGCACTACCATTAAGTGGATCACTTATAAACTTTGAAACTCTTAAAATGGCTTCTTGCTCTATTATTTCTAACTCACACTCCACCTCTGGAGTATATATAAATTGAAACCCTTTCATTTCCTCTATATCATTAACACCATCCTTGCTTCGTGGTTGTCTTAATTTTCTAAATGGTTCTTTATGAAGTTCCTTTATCATTTCATATGGGACTTTTAAAAAGTAATATCTTGTATCATCTATCTCTGCGTAATCTGCTATAAAATCAACTTTTGTTGCTGGTGCAACTATATATACTCTACTATATCTTTTCCTCTTAATATTCTTATGGAGTTCTGATATATAGTTATTGTCTACTCCAGATTCTGTATGTTCTATATAATTAAATATTTTTACTGGAAAACCTCTTTTTTCTCCATCAAAAATTATTCCTGATGATTTTAATTCTTTTTGGTCAAATTCAAACAGCTGAGAAACAAAGTGCTTATATTTATCCCATTCAAGATTTAGTGTAGTTTCTAAATCATACATGCCTAGCTTACAAGTTACAAAAGATTTTGCTTTTTTGTTATATTTTTTTGTCTTATCTTCCAGACTCTTACTATCTTGTATTTGTAATATTCTTTTTTGCATAGTTAAATATGATAATTTTCCCAAATCACAAGTTATCCAGCGCCTTCCTATCTTTTCGGATACAGCCATACTTGTTCCTGAGCCTCCAAAGAAGTCCATTACTATATCACCTTCATTTGTTGACGATTTTATTATTCTTGCTATCAGCTCTTCTGGCTTCTGTGTTGGATATTTTGTATTTTCTTTTGCCATTGGGTTTAGCATTGGTACATACCACATATTTCCAACTCTTCTTCCTTCGAATTCTGCAATTATATCCTCACCTTCTGGCTCCCTTTTATTTTCTTTTATAAATTTATTTATATATGGCTTGAACTTACTATCATTCATAGGAGCATTATTAGCAAAGATTTTTCCATTAACAATATATTTTTTCCATCTTTTTATAACGCCTTTTGTAGTTTTCTCTTCCTCATATAATTGATTAAAAACATAGTTGCTATTTCTATAATAGTAAATCGATTGAGTTCTCTTTGGAAAATTATTATTTGACTCTACCCATGATCCTTGATATTCCCATGTTATCTCTCCTGCAAAAGAATTTTTATGAAAGACCTCATCCATAATAACCTTTACATAATGTCCCATTTTTTCGTCCATATGCACATAGATAGATCCATCGTCAGCCAGTATTTCTCTAGCTAAAATTAACCTTCTTCTCAAAAATTCTAAAAATTCCGCACCACGTTTTTTATCATTATAGGCTTTTGCCCCTTCCTTATTTTGAAATTCATCTTGGGTCGCAAATGGCGGATCTATATATATTAGTTTTACCTTGCCTTTTACCTTATTTTTTATAAGTGGGTCTTTATTTTCATTAATGGTTTTTAAAAACTGTAAATTATCTCCAAAGACAATCATATTTCTCCATCCATCTTCAAAAGCAGGATGCTCATCACCATTGAATACTCTTTCAACTTGTAAAGGAACTGGAAATGTGCCATCTTCTCCTGCAAGTACGTCCTCTTTTCTCATCTTACCAGCATAAGTTAGTTCATATTCTTCTTGAAGATTTGGAAATAACAAATATTTATAATCTTCAGGTATATTTTCTCCATCTTTTATTAATCCAATTAAATATTGTTTATCTATATCTGTTAAGTTCATATTATTGTTCCTTCCTTCTATATTCAATAATATCTCCAATATCACATTGAAAATACTCACAAATCTTTCCTAATGTTTCCAAACTTACATTTTCGTCTCTTCCCATTTTTGCTATTGTCTTGGGTGTTGTTTCAATTGCACATTGTAAGTCTGTTTTTTTCATATTTTTATCTATTAATAACTTCCATAACTTATTATATGAAAATCCCATATCATTCTCCAATTCTATATTTTACCTTTCTAAATGTATAGATTAACTACCTAATTATAGTATATAACACAGATTCCTTTCAATTACATGATTTATTGCGTTAAACTAAGCAAAAATATCGGCAGTCTTCGGACTGCCGATATTTATCTTTCTGTACCTTTGCTATGCTCTTTCTTATTCATACTCGATATTTCTATATGGCCATCCTTACAAGTCTGTTTGTTCATATACCACCAAAACGCAAAGAATCTGAGAACCTGGATTTTTGCCTAAATCCTCCGAAATATTATTTTTTAATCCGTTTGATTACCCTCTATTTCTTTCAATGTTCTTCCATTTTTTGTTTTCCATGTACGTGGACCACTAACACTATAACCTAATACAAAATCTGCTGCTGCAGAAGAACTTGAAAACAATATGTCCTCTGTTGTAATACAATTCTGTACTTTATCTGAATTAAAAAGCTTCTCTCTTAATTTCTGCATTCCTGCACTTAATGATTTAGCTGATGTTTTTTCATTAACTGTAGCTCCAGAAAAAACAACAAATCCCTCAGCAGTCACTTTCCCGGATGCATTAACAGAGCCAGATGTAATAAATAGCAACTCATCATCGACAGCTGAGTTTGCTGAAGTAACTTGAGCGAATGGCTCCAGAACCTTATATCCAAGGGCGTTGATAAGAACTTTCACGTTATCAACAAACTCTTCCATAATAGCTATCTGCGACTCTTTCATAACAGTATTTCGATATGTATTTTTTGTAAGCACAAGATATCTTTTACTGTTTCTTGCGATTTCTACAAATCGATTTTCTAGATACCTTATGAGTGCTTTATTTAAGTCTCTACCAATAAATACAACCGCAGTATTCCAGTAATACTTTTCTTTTTCAGCTTGATAATCTCTCAAATGCTGTGCAAGTCTTTCCTTTACATTTTCAGCTTCACCAATATATACGGAATCAGATCCATCATCTTCTTTGCAAAACAAAAAGTATACTCCTGCCTGGGTGATATCATCACGGTCACAGGAAGAAACCTCAATGCGTGGAATCTTGATTGCTTTTCCGTTCCAATTTGATAACTCAGCTATAATCAGACTATCCGCCGTTCCATTCACAAGAAATAATTCTATTGATTTTCCATAAGCCATTTCTAATCACCGCCATTCAATATTTTTGTATGGTCAACCTATACTCAATATTCTTGTATGGTCAACCTTGAATTTTGCTTTCATTTTAAAGGGTAATACAAAGAAATGATACGCCTATAATTTCCTGCCATTACTCCTCGACAACTCCTTATTTTAAGCCATTTTTTACACTTTTAATTCTGTACTTTAGTCAACAAACTTACGCACTCGACGTGTATCAAAACTACTCTACTGATAGCCCTACATCAGAAACTTGGTCTTAACACTCGTTGCAGTATAGAAGCTGGCAAAAGGAGTGATGTCGGAGAATGTATGTCAACATCTTTTTATTATCGCCAACTATGCTTCTTTAGTTCCTCTGCAATCAAAAATGTGTCTGGTACAGATTTATTGTTCTCAAAGTCAAGAATTTCCTCTAAGTCAAAAATCCGCGACCCCATGCAACCTCCAGATGATACCTTCTGAAAATTTGTCTCGTAGAATTTTTCAACGAAGAAATATCTATGCTCATAGTGGCGGATATCATATCCACATGTAATTGCATCATTCATTGCCTTGTCTATAATCTGCTTCCTCTCGGCTGTTAACTCTCCCATCTCATTAGTGAATCTTATAGAACCATTTTCCTCAACTGCGCGTATTATTGCACAAACTTTTCCAATCGCTCTGACGCTTTTGTTTTTATAGAGTCCAAGATATTGATGTGTTCGAAATCCACGCTCAACTTTATCGTAATAAACATTTGACTTCACATTAAAATCAAATGTTGTTCCTGCAAGCTGCATTCTCATAACAGCTTTGCTTGGTAGGAGTCCCTCTTCGGAGCAAAAATCAATATAATCATTCAAAACATCCTGCATCTCATAATTACGCTCGTCAATAATCCGACTGATAGAATCTATCAGTTGTCGAAAAGTTCGATGGATATACCATATTTTTACTGAGTGAACCCGGCAGTAATTATCAACAGCTTTATTGATTTGATTGATTTTATCACCGGCAAGTGTAATTGGTGCCAATGTCATCAGCACCTTTGTTTTTTCAGCACCGAAAGCTTCCAGATGCCCTTGCAGTTGTTCCGTATAAAACCAGTCAGAGAGTTTAGTTTCTACTACAATCTTAAAACTGTCCTGTGTAATTGTTGCATCAGGCACAGTATTCTGCGCTTTCTCTTGCAGTGCGAATTGTATCTCCGGCTCAAACTGATTATCATCTATAAAGATACTTTCCTTCAAAAAACGAAAGAACTCATCCGGGGAATAATGATACAGCCGTGAAAGCAATAGTATTGTATTGGATGTTACGACATTCTCTTTTTGTGTATAACGCTGAAAGTAATGCACCTTCATACTCGCACCTCCATATTGTACCTTTCTGACATATACTTTTGTATTTTGTCAGCCGTTAATTTTCTTACCTGCGTATTGGGATACTCTTTATATTCTTCTACTCGAAAAGCAGGCTCCATTGCATTACAGATTTTATCTTTATTCTTTCTCAGATATACTCGCAGGTCTTCATAATATGCAAAGATTTTGTATGACACTCTGCCATTCTCACCTTTGATTTTTCGGAAAGTTTCTACGATGCGTTTTCCCTACCAAATTATCGTTATCTATGCAAAGCCTAGTTTCAAATCCTGCGCGTTCAAATCCTATGTGTAATCCCCCAAAATCTATTGCGGTAATTTTTTCGTTCTCCATTGAAAAATGCCTCCAGTTAATCATTCAGTTCTTCACTGATATCGAAATCAATATTATTACTTTTACAGTAGTCATCAATCAATTTCATTGTTTTTAGGTTTGGTTTGGCTTTGCTTTTCCGGTTTCCTATCGGTTAACGATAGCCAAAGACACCCCTATCTTTTTAGTGAAGTCCTCCTGAGTCAAAAAAGCTTTCCGGCGTATCTTTTTAATATCTTCTGTAAAACTCATATTTTACTTCACCTAAATTAATATCAAAATTCTACTTTTATAATATAGCACACCCCAGTCACACAATTAACATTTATATGACATTCTCCTTGCATTTTTATATATGGGTACCAGTTCTGTAGTTACCACCCTCTATTTTTCCAGTAGTCAGAACTGTTATCAAACGGACTAAAAAAAAGGATTCCGATTATCTGTCGAAGCCGAGCAGTTTCTCGGAATCCCTTGATTTCAAGTCTTATTATATACTTTTAGTCCTTCACTCGTGACATCAAACAGACAGTCTCGACGTGTATCAAGACTTCCCTGATGATAACCCTACATCAAGAACTTAGTCTTAACACTCGTTGCAGGATGGAAAATGGCAAAGGGAATGTCGTATACTGGTGCAGGTCACAGATCGGTGCAAACTAAATCTGTTATCGTTTAAGCGACTTTAAATACTCTTTTTGTTTAGGTGTAATGCGGTTACTTTCACGGGCTTTCTGTATTGCCTTATTGTGAATCCGTCTATCTAACCGATGATCTTCAATGTATTTTATAGTCGTATCCCATTGCTTTGCCAGGGCGGTTGCAAAAAACCACGCAATCACCATTTGGACATAATACTCTTCACTATGAACAGAAGCGGGTATTTCCAGATACTCAGACCTAAAATCATCATCAAGAAAGTAAGACATTAACATCTTAATTCCAAAGCGGCAAGTATATGTCTTTTCCGATCCTGACCATTCTTTGATTTTTTCCAAAAGCGCCGTTTTATTCTTATTGAAAATTTTAGGAGACATGATATCGCAAACAGCCCAATTATCTACGTAGGGCAAAAAATTATCGACCGTTGCAATACATGCATCATAATCCTTCATTTCAGAAAGAAGCATTCCGTGGAGCATATTTTCATCATAGTATTTATGCGGCAGATCTCTCAGAAATTTAGATACTTCCGATTCCTTAGCAAGCTTTTTAGCAAGTTTCCTGACCTCTGGAACTCTGACCCCTATAAACAGCTCTCTCGGAATCCCCGGAGTCAGTTTCGCCTGAAAATCTCCATATGAGATATCCTGCAAAGCAAATAACTCTTCTTTGATATTCACTTATTACACTCTCCAATCAATTCAAATTTATCTATATACAATTATCTTACCTCACAAAACACTTGATTTCCACAGGATTTTGCCTTTTTGTCGGTCTATTTCCCTCGAATTTTTCCTTATTGTTTTTTAAGAGAAACTTCGTTTAATCTACCAGCATTACATGATCTAATAGCTTTGCTGATGATTGTTGAGCTTCCCTTAAAGCATAGACTTAAATATTCTTTTTTTCTCCACTAATATATGCCGCACTTGTGGATCTATACTAAAAAGCAGACACAGACAGTAACTATTTACTACAATTAAGTAGACAGTAAAATGTTTCATTCAGGTCATGGAATCCAATACAAAGCCTTCTCTTTCAGGCAGTTATTGGATTCCTTAAATATTGTGCAGTCTTTCTCAAAGAAAGGCTATCCCTATGATAATGCCTGTTGTGAATGTTCCTTCAAATATCTCAAGAAAGAAGAAATTAACTGTAGAACATATAACTCTTTGAATGAACTGCAAATGTTTGTATTTGAATATATTGAAGATTTTTACAATTTAAAAAGACAAAATATTTCACTTGATATGTTACCACTCAACGAATGAATTAGGATCATCAGAAAGTAGTAGATTTATAGTAGTTTCTCTACATCCTTTGCTTTCAGCACTTTTCCTGCAGAGACAATTTTGTCATCAATCATAAGGGCGGGCATGCTCATCACCCCATATTCCATAATTTTTTCCATATCGGTTATGTACTCAACCTCAGCATGAACTTCCTTGTTTGCTACCGCCTCTTTTACTGACCTCAAAAGTGTCTCGCAACTTTTACAGCCACCGCCTAAAATCTTAATATTCATATTTCTTATCCTCCTTTAGCGAAAAATGTTTTAACTGTATACGTAAATTATTGTGTCAGATATTGTGAAAGCTCTACAATTTTCGTGTGTATTTCTCGAATTGTCTCGATAAAAGCTTCATCACCGGCTCCCGTTGGATCATCCAAACCCCAATCAAATCTCTCAGCGCAAGGAAGAAATGGACAATTAACATTGCAGCCCATCGTGATAACTACATCTACGGGCGGGATATCTGACAGAAGCTTGCTGTACTGCATTTTTTCCATATCAATGCCATATATTTGCTTCATCAAGCGTACTGCATCCTGATTGATCTGAGGTTTTGTTTCTGTTCCTGCAGAATAGCTCTCAAATACATCAGGCGCAAGATGTCTGCCTAATACTTCGGCTATCTGGCTGCGACACGAGTTATGAACACAAATAAATGCTACTTTCGATTTATGCATTTAATTTTCCTCCTTAAACCAGTAAGTACGCAATGGCATTGAAGCCATATCCGACAATGATGATACCCACTGTACAGATGACTATAAACGTTCCAAGCAGCTTTGGTTTAATCGCCTTTTTCAGCATTATGAGAGAAGGAAGGCTGAGTGTGGTAACTGCCATCATAAAGCTGAGAATCGTACCAAGCAATGCCCCTTTTGCCAAAAGGGCTTCGGCAATCGGAATCGTGCCGAATATGTCGGCATACATTGGAATACCCACAAGTGTAGCTAATACAACACCGAACGGATTATTGTTTCCGAGAACGGTCTCCACCCATTCCTCAGGAATCCAATTATGAATCACTGCTCCAATAGCCACGCCGACAAGGATATACAGGAATACCTTCTTAAAAGTGGATACAACTTGATCTTTGGAATAGAGCAATCGATCCTTTACGGTAAGATTTGGAGATTCTATATCCACCTTGCTATTGTTATTGCGGATAAAATCAGCAATCTGATCTTCCATGTGCAGGTTTTCTATCAGTGTCCCACCAAGAACCGCAATGACAAGACCCAGCACCACATAGGTGACGGCAATCTTCACGCCAAAGATACTGATGAGAAGCACGAGACTCCCTAAATCCACCATTGGTGATGAAATGAGAAATGAAAATGTCACCCCAAGCGGAAGTCCTGCGCTTGTAAAACCCATGAAGATTGGAATGGAAGAGCAAGAGCAGAAAGGCGTCACCGTCCCAAGAAGCGCGCCTACAGCATTTGCTCCTATTCCATGAAATCTTCCCATGATCTTCCTGCTTCGCTCCGGAGGAAAGAAACTCTGAATGTAAGAAATCAGAAAGATTAATACACAGAGCAATACCGTTATTTTAATCGTGTCATAGGTGAAAAACTGTATGCTGCCGCCAATCCGACTATCTAAATTAAGTCCGATCATGAGCAGCAATTGCTCAATCAGGGCATTCAGCCACTTCATCCCAAGGATCTGTTCCTGAATAAAAGTCCACATTACGCAAACCTCGCTTTCGTTTTATTTGCTATTCGTACAAGCAGGAGCATGACGGGCACCTCCGTTAGAACGCCTACTGTGGTTGCGAGAGCTGCAGGGCTTGCCGTGCCAAATAGCGCAATCGCCACAGCTACCGCAAGTTCAAAGAAATTTGATGCGCCGATCATCCCGGCAGGAGCCGCAATATCATGCGGTAATTTCAGCAGCTTGCTTGCTCCGTAAGCGATAAAGAATATCAAAAAAGTCTGAATAGTCAACGGTACCGCTATTAGAACAATATGAAGCGGATTGGAAAGAATCACCTCTGCCTGCGAACTGAAGATAATAACCAGCGTCAACAGCAGTCCTATCGTTGTCGCGTTGTCAAACTTGTGGATAAACGTACTTTCAAAATAATCAGCGCCTCTTTGTTTCACGACCATCACCCTCGTCAGGATGCCGCCTGCAAGTGGAATCACTACAAACAAAAAGATGCTGATAAACAGCGTGCTGTAGGGAACAACCACATTGGAAACACCTAAAAGAAATTTTACGATTGGAACAAAGGCTACAAGGATGATGAGGTCATTTGTCGCCACCTGCACGACCGTATAGGCAGGATTACCTTTTGTAAGCGTACTCCACACAAACACCATCGCCGTGCATGGAGCGGCGCCTAAAAGCACAGCTCCGGCAAGGTATTCCGTTGCCAATTCCTTAGATATGAAGGCTTTAAATACGACAAACAAAAACAGATAAGCAATTCCATACATGGTGAACGGCTTGATCAGCCAGTTCGTCACCCATGTGACAAGCAGCCCTTTCGGATTCTTTTTAATCTGTTTTACGCTTTGAAAATCCACTTTCATCATCATAGGGTAGATCATGATCCAGATGAGAATGGCGATAGGAATCGAAATGCCGGAAATCTGTAATCTGCCGAGTGTGGCAGGTACAGCCGGGACAAAATGCCCGATCAGTACTCCTATTGCCATGCAGAGCAGCACCCACACAGAAAGATACCGTTGAAATGTATTAATGCCTTTGCTTTGATTGTTCATGACCTCGCCTCCATTAGTTTGATACATTGAAATGTATCAATGTTTTTGGTCTTTATATAGGCAATCCTAAAGGACTGCCTGCCATTATGGATACCGATTACTTCTTTTCCTTGCATCCACACGATACGCTGCTGTCTGTTTCACAGTCACATCTTGCGTAAGAAGCAATTATCTCCCGGAACTCCCTCACACCATCCGGGGAGATGGAGTAATAAATCCATTTTCCATCTTTATAATAATCAACGAGTCCGCTGTCCGCAAGGATTTTCATATGATGCGAAAGAGTCGGCTGCGTGATATTCAGTTCCTCCAGCAGATCACATCCGCACTTTTCTCCATGCTGAAGCGCAAGCATAATCGCGAGGCGGTTCTCATCTGTGAGTGCCTTTATTTTTTTAACATCTTCTCTAAATTCCATAATTTTACCTCCAAGAGATAAACATGTTATACCATACACATTTATAGTTGTCAATCTATCGATGTGAAAATTTTCATACAAGATTCCTCGTTACCATTGATGATAGTATGAGCATCTTTATTATGAAATCTATCTAACAGCCACAACTCTCAAATATCTAACTATGATAATAAGGACCACCACTCTTTATGAAGTACCTAGATCGTTGCACTTCCGAATGAACATTTAATTACTTAATTCTTTGCATCAAGCAGACAATCTCGACATGCATGGTCTGGGGGAACATGTCTACCGGCTGCACTTCTCGGATTCTGTAGCCTTCCTGTTTCAGAATGGCCGCATCTCTTGCGAAGGTGGCGGGATTGCAGGAGACGTAGACGATTCTTCCGGGGTTCATGGCGGCGGCGGCTTTCAATACGTTTTCCGCGCAGCCTGCTCTTACGGGATCCATGACGATTACGTCAGGTTTGAGTCCGTTTTGGTACAGTTCGGGCATCAGTTTTCCTGCATCGGCGGCATGAAATTCCACATTTTCTATATGATTTGCTTTTGCATTTTTTATGGCGTCTTCGACCGCCGGTTTTACGATTTCTATGCCGATGACTTTTTTTGCTTTTTTCGCAAGGCAAAGGGAAATGGTCCCCGTTCCGCAGTAGGCGTCAATGACCGTTTCTTTTCCTGTGAGGTTTGCATAGGCAAGGGCGGTTTCGTACAGTTTTTCCGCCTGTTCTTTGTGAACTTGGAAGAAGGAGTAGGGCGATACTTCAAATGCCAGTCCGCCGAGAGAGGCGGTGAGTGTTTCCCGTCCCCAAAGGAGGCGGATTTTCTTTCCCAGTATCACGTTCCCCGGGCGGGGCTGTATATTGTGGTAGAGAGAGGTAACAAAGGGGAGTTCTTTTTGTATATCCCGTATCCATTCTTTTTCTTCCGGTAGTTCTTCTGTCGCCGTGACGATGACAGCCATGACTTTCCCGTCATTGCCCACCCGTCCCATGATATGGCGGATACTTCCTTTTTTTGTTTTTTCGTTATATAAGGAAATACGGTGTTTCTGTATAAATGTTTCTGCCTGTATAAATGTTTCTGCCCATTGGAGAAGACGGTTATTTTCTTCTTCTTGTATTTCGCAGGTACTCACGGGAATGACTTCGTGGCTTCCCTGTTTGTAGTAGCCCAGGGCAGGAACGCCGTTTACCATGCCCGCAGGGACAGCCATTTTATTCCGGTAGTGAAACGGGTGTGCCGCCGGAAGAACGGGCAGGACAAGTTCTCCCTCTTCTTTGGCAATCCTTTCTATCACGCTCCGGACACGGCGGTATTTTACGTCAAGTTGTCCTTCATAGGTGAGGTGGGAAATCTGGCAACCGCCGCAGTTTTCATACACCGAGCAGGAAGGCTGTGTCCTGTATGGTGATGTTTTTTCTATTTCCAACAGCTTTCCTTTGGCGTAGTATTTTTTGACGACCGTGATTTCCGCTTTAACGATTTCAGAAGGAAGTGCGCCCGGCACAAAAACGGTAAATCCGTCTACACGGCCGATTCCTTCTCCGTGGACACCAAGGTCATTGATTTCTATCCTGCGGATTTCATTCATACGGACCGCAGATTCTTCGTTTCTCATAAGCTCCCTCATTTACATGATTTTTCCTTTATTATTATAGTGGAAAACAAGGAAATATGCCGCCTGCCAAAACGGGCGGTTTTATTTTTGCCCATAGCTTGCGCCGGGTCCGTGTTTTCTCCCCCAAATGCCCGATGCGGCTTTTGTCTTGTTTTTTCTCCGGTTCTTTCAAAAATATCTTATTTTATTTTACCAAAAATCCGGGAAATTATAAAAATGGTGAACTTATTTTGATTTTCAGTCAGAATAAATTCACCGCATACCCGATATGGAAATCCGTGTATTCATATGATTATTTATCTCCCCGTTCTTCTTTTCTCCCGTCCTCTACGGAATCCATCCATGCGAAGTATCTCTTCTGCTCTTCCGTTAACGGCGTTTTCTGAAACTCTTCTATATACTTGTCCCACTCTTTCAGTCGTTTCTCTTCGTCCGCTTCCCACTTCTTCTTTTGTTCCGGTGTCATTCTTTCCCATTCTTCTTTCATTTGCTGCAGTAATTTGTCCATTGTCTGTTTCCCCCTCTCTTATGTATATAATTTCTCTTTTATATGTAATCTATTTAAATACTGTCCGCCAGTTCCCGAATCCGTTTCTTATCCTTCTCTGTCAGATAGCTCCCGTCCTCTACGGAGTCCATCCACGCGAAGTATCTCTTCTGCTCTTCCGTTAGCGGCGTCCTCTTAAACTCTTCTATGTCCTTTCTCAACTCTTCCAGTCGTTTCGCCTCGTTCTCTTTCCACTTTTTCTTTTGTTCCGGTGTCATTCTTTCCCATTCTTCTTTCATTTGCTGCAGTAATTTGTCCATTGTCTGTTTCCCCCTCTCTTATGTATATAATCTTTCTTTTATAATGATTCTCTTTATTATTATCTTCCGACTTATCTTTTTATGCAATATGTTTCCGATAATTGATAAAGGTATATTTCTTTTGATTTTTTTATCCGGTGCTATCATAATATAAAGAGAATTTTTTAATTATTTACACTCTTATTTTTGAAAGGTTTTCAGATGCTATGATTATTTCATTGCTATACAAAATTATATTGGATAACCGGCAGGAATACGGGTACGGAAGCTATTATTCAATTTTAGATGATATATCCTCCGAATCCGGCGTGGACTGCGATATCATAGAAGCACTTGCGCTTAATAAGGATGTTAAGGGCGGTTATCAAACCCGTGATATTGATGCTATCTGCGAATATTTCCGGATTGACCCAAGTGAACTGTTTTTCTTTCTTCCTCTTTCTGCCGAAGATTCTGAGGATTTTATTACTGCCGGTGAGTGTTGTGTCGAAATTTATGAGGATCGCCAACATGCAGAAGCACAAAATATAATATTTCATGCAGAAATTTCTATCGGAACTCAGAAAATCCCTGCTGTCTGTTCTCTTTTCGGGGAAGATTATATCGAAATTCATCCTTGCCATAATATCAGTATCGAACTGCAAAATTTTCTTACCGCCATTAATGCGAATGAAGATATAAGGGACTCCATTATCAGCGTACTCACGGATGATCTCGTGAATAGTACATGGTACACGGATAATCAGCCTATTTCAGAGGTAAATATCTCGCTGGTGCCTTATGATGATTTTTATGGTTTTCTTTTTTCGGCATGCTTAGGTGTTTAGTAAATAATCCATTTATAAAGGAAATAAAAAAGCCCTGCCGTCGGGCAAAGCTTTTTTATTCAGGAAATCACCTGTACGCGGAGGGAAATATCTTCTTTTTTCTTCGGCTCCGGTTCTTCTGCGATACCGCCGAAGGGCATTTGTGCCACCAGTTTATAATGCTCGGGCAGATCAAAGCGTTTTCTCACCGCTTCATCGATGACGGGATTGTAATGCTGGACCGTCGCGCCGATTCCGAGTTCACGGAGCGCCGTCCAGAGGGACAGCTGGAGCATACCGCTCGATTGGTTGGCCCAGACGGGAAAGTTTTCCGCATAGGAAGGATAGGTTTCCTGCATTTTTTCTACTACTTTTTCGTCATAGAAATAAAGTATCGTTCCTGCTCCTGCCTTAAAGCTGTCTGTTTTTTCACGCGCCACTTTTCCGCCGAAGCAGTCATAAACCAGGTTCCAGAAGTCGTCATGTGCCTCTCCCATGAGAAGAACGACACGGGAGCTTTTCATATCAAAGGCATCGGGCACCAGTTCTGTCAATTCTTTGACCGTTTCCTCCACTTGTGCCGGCGAAACGGGGATTTCTTTATGAATTTGGTAATAAGACCGTCTTCCCGACAGGGCTTCTGCTATTTTTGTCATGGCTCCTCCTTTGAAAATTATATCGAAATTTATCGTTGTATTAATTATAATCTTTTTGCCCGTTTGTTTGCAAGGTTTTTGCTTATGCAGTTTCTTGTGATTTTAGTCTTCCCCTATAAAGTCTTATTCCCCCGGAAATTTCCATTTTGCGGAAAGGAGATTCAAAAAAGGCGCTCCCTGATGTCCTGCATCCTGAGGGGCGCCTTTTTTATTTACCTTCGTTATTACTGCTTTTCAGAAGAAGAGTGACCGGCAATTTTGTCAAGGATTTTATTTCCTGCCGCCTTGATTTTATCGCCCAGTTCTTTTTTCTTCTTTTTCTTTTCTTCTTCCTCTTTCTTCTTCTTTTCTTCTTTTTCCTGTTTCTCTTTTTCTGCCCGGGCCTTTGCTATTTCCGCCGCAACAGATGCGGGGATATCAAAACGTTTTGCCCGGTAGGTATTTTCCGCACGGCTCATGTAGTCACGCCAGATGAGGGCCGGAATAGTGCCGCCGGTATATCCGGCATTTGTGGAAGCATCATCGCCGATCCAGACTGCGGTGGACAGATTGGCGGTGTACCCGGCAAACCAGGCATCATGTTCACCGTCGGTCGTTCCCGTCTTTCCTGCCGCCTCCCGACCTATGTATGCATTACCGCCGGTACCGCGGGAAATAACTTCTTCCAAAACGCTCGTCAGTTTCCATGCCGCCTTTTCATCGACGACCTGTTTACTCTCGGAAGTGCCTGTATTATCTTCAAGGACATTTCCGCTTCTGTCTACGACTTTGAGAATAATGCGGGGTTCCACAAGACGTCCGCCGTTGGCAAATACACTGTAAGCTTTTGCCATATCCCAGACAGAAACACCGTTCGTCAGACCGCCCA
>QWCB01003537.1_pt1 | contig 18230 bp, 14 predicted proteins | sample 1972511 | NCBI WGS metagenome assembly QWCB01 (sample SAMN09866719, study PRJNA288562) | Human gut metagenome isolate term5_stool, whole genome shotgun sequencing... | isolation source: gut | host: Homo sapiens | place: USA: California
TGGCGATCCGCCCGAGTGTCGAGGTAGTCGGCTGAGAGGTCTACCCTGAGCCGCTCCGATAGGGTGTATCTCCCGGTCAGAGTGACCTGGCTCTGAGATCCTCTCTGGGATAGAGAGGAGTGTGAGCTGCTTGTGAGACGCTGCGTACCGGACTCCGAGATCTCATACGATGCATCACCGAGGTCTTGCATATGGTAGCTGTCCCGACTGCCGTCAAGCGTCACTTCCCATCTCTTACTTGGTCGGTACGAGATGCCGGTCCCCATCGACAGGGTGTTCATATAGGTTTTGCTGAAGAGGAGGGTTCTCATATCCTCTCGCGGAGGTGCCCATTGAGTATAGGTCATATCCTGACGAGCGGCTCTGCCAAATTTATTGTATTCTAAGTTGCCGAAGAGACTCACCCGGTCATTTTGGTAGGCGAGGTTGCACCACTCTCGGTGGGAGTTGAGGTGGTTGCGCGTGTAGCTTGCGCCGAGTGTGGAGGAGAGCCCTTGGAGACGCTCATTACTCTGTATCTCGACGACTGCGCCCGTTGTGCCGGGATACTTCACCCCGGGATTGGTGATCAGGGAGACGGACTTTACTCGCTTGGGGTCCAGCTGTCTGACTTCCTCCATGCGACGTACTTTTCTCCCATTGATGTAGTACGTCACGCTCCCTGACACGAGAGACCGGAGGCTGCCGTTATCGTCCACTATGCCGGGGAGCGTGAGGAGCAGGTCTTTCATGGATGCTTTGGTCGAGAGGATTGTCCCCTCCACTGACATACGTAAGCCACCGGAGATGGGGCTGAGGCTCTTCCGCTCGCCGATCACCAGGAGATCGTCAAGGAGGGACGGATCGGCGACCAGTGGGATCACAAGTGTCGAGGTGGTGCTCTCCACGCGTCTGTAGGAGGCTTGGTATCCCAGTGAGGAGATGCGTAGGAGGGCAGGCAGGCTCACCCCATCCAGCGTGAAGCGCCCCATCTCGTCTGCAACCAGCCCGCCCATGACGGTGCTGTCGGAGGGGTTGCAGCGGGCAATGGTGGCGAAGGAGATACCCGCTCCTGTCTCATCCACCACCTGGCCGGCTATCGTATGATCTTGGGCGATTGCCGGGAGGGAAAGTATGAGGAGGAGTAAGCTTAGGGCAAGTTGTCTTTTCATGGCGTACATGGTGATGATGACAGACTTAATTTTGTGCCTCAAAGGTACTTTTTTTTAAAAACTGTCAGGGGCAGTCTCTCCTCGTGAGGGTGAGGAGCTCGGGGTAAGAGGGGAGGCGGGAGAGGAGGCGGGTCTCCTCGCCGTCGTAGCCGACGAGGTAGGCATGGATCTCTCGCCCATTGGTGATCACCAGCACGGGGACCCGGAGGACTGAGTTGTACCGGTAGATCTGCTCCAGCACCGCATCTGAGAGACGGATGGAGGGCGCCTTGTACTCGATGATCATCAGCGGCGACCGGTCGGGAGCTATGACGAGGGTGTCGCAGCGACGGGAGAGCTTCCCGACGCGGAGCGCCACCTCATTGCCCATCAGCTCGGGTGGATAGCCCAGCTTGTCGATCAGGTGGCGCACGATCCCCTGCCTGACTCCCTCCTCGGGGGTCAGCGCCACCTCCTTCCGCCGGAGGGGGTCGTAGACCATTGGTCGCTCGCTCGCTCTACTTTCCGCCATAAAGGGTATATTTGTCTCAGAAGTCATCACTACCGCCATGCCCTACACTAAAGAGCCACAGAGTGTCCTCACCGCGATCGACTCCGCCAAGGAGCCGTACCGCATCTATCTGCTTACCGGAGAGGAGGAGTACTTCACCGACAAGATAGAGAAAAAAATCGAGGCCGCCTATATGCCGGAGGAGGCGAGGGACTTCAATTACACCCTCCTCTACGGCACCACGGCGACGCCCTCACAGCTCCTCACTGCGGCACGGCGCGCCCCGATGATGGCGAAGTACACCCTCACCGTGGTCCGGGAGGCGCAGGCGATGATGCAGGGTGGGGGAGGAGCTCTGATGGAGGTGCTGGGTAACCTCGTTGAGCATCCGGTCCCGTCGTCCATCGTGGTGCTCTGCTTCAAGGGCGGGAAAAAGCCCGCCCGCACCCTCAGCGTGATCAAGAGCCTGACGAAGAAGGTGGGGCTCTACGTGGAGTCGCCCGAGATCCGGGACTACCAGATCAGCGGCTACATCCGCCCCCTCGCCCTCGAGCATGGGCTGACCCTCACGCCGGAGGCTGTGCAGGTGGTGGCGGAGCATATCGGGACCGACGTCACCCGACTGGATAGCGAGCTCGGGAAGCTGGCACTCGCCCTTCCCTCAGAGGTGCGGGCTCAGGTCACTCCTGAGCAGGTGCTCACCTACACGGGGCTCAGTAAGGAGTACACCGCCTTTGACCTCAAGCGTGCCCTCGCCCGTAAGGACCGGCGGCAGTCGCTCATCATCGCCCGATCACTCTCGGAGGACAGCAAGCGGGTGCCGGTGCAGATGATCATCCCGACGCTCTTCGGCTACTTTGCCGACCTGCTCACCGCCTTCTACGCCCCACGACCCTACACCGAGCAGAGCGTGATGAGCTATCTCGGTATCAGCTCCTCCTTTTTTGTCAAGGACATTATGCTCGGGCTCAAGAGCTACAAGCCTCAGCGGGTCGTCGAGATCATCCATGCCCTGCGCCACTCGGATGCGAGGAGCAAGGGGATGTACAGCGACCAGGGCGATCCCGATGAGATACTGATAGACCTCGTGCTGCTGATCCTTAATTGATACAACCCTACCAAGCGAGTCATACAAGATATTTATGGAGAAGAAAAATGTAACCACCACTCCCGCAGGGGCTGCCGCCGAGCATCCTCTGGAGCTCTTTGCCCACTGTCCCAAGTGTGGCAGTCCTCACTTCGTGGTCGTTAATGCCAAGGCGAAGAAGTGCGAGGACTGCGGCTTTGAGTACTACGCCAATGCGCAAGCCGCCTGTGCCTGCTTTATCACCGACCTGATGGAGAATATGCTGGTCGCTGTGCGTGGCAAGGAGCCTGCCATCGGTACCTACGACCTGCCGGGGGGCTTCGTCGACATGGACGAGACCGGTGAGGAGGCGATGGCGCGTGAGCTGCGTGAGGAGACCGGCATCGATGCCTTTGGCGGCCTCCGTGGAGGGATCCACAGACCACCGAAGTACCTCTTCTCTCTCCCCAATCTCTACCTCTACTCCGGGATGACGCTCCACACGCTGGACCTCTTTTACCACCTCAAGGTGGAGTCTCTCGTCCCCTATGTGGATCAGGCCGGAGACGACGTTGCGAGGCTGCTCATCGTCCCGATACGGGAGATCGTGCCGGCAGACTTTGGTCTCCGCTCCATCCGCCGGGCGGTGGAGATGGTCCGGGAGGAGCACTACTTCTGATCCGGACCCGGGCGAGAGGCTAAGACTCCAGCGCGGCAAGCGCGGTGCGGAGGAGTTCCTTTGCCAGCTCCTGCCGGTCGCTGATGTAGTCGTACACCGCATCCTCGGAGAGTACGCCGCGGAGGAGATCATCGGGGAACTCGCCCCTCTCGTCCGCCTCGTAGTCCTCCATCCAGTCGCCACCCTGGTAGTACTCCTCGAGGATGCGAGAGTCCTCAAGGACCTCTCTCCACTGCTTACAGGCGGCGGAGAGCCTGGCGGTCGTCTCCACGCAGCGTACGAGACACTCCTCCATGGCCCGGATCCGCTCTACTCTTTCTCTTGTCTTTGCGTCCATATCTATTCTACTTGGTGTGATAGTCGTCTGTCGCAAAGTTCCGAATAAAAGTAATAGGAGCAAATGTAATCGGCTGATTGCAAAAGGCTGACGCATTTGAGCTCTACTGCAAGGAAGTGATAATCCCTGTCGCTGTGCAATCCGTCCTGCCGATCCCGCAGGGGCGAAGCCCCGGAGGGATCACCGGCTTTTAGACCGGGTGTCGAGGCACGAAGTGCCGAAGACCCCGGGAAAGAAGACCTCAGGAAAGATATACGACCCCGTCAGGGTGTCGCACTCCCCGGGCAAGGTTGATAGTGCGACACCCTGACGGGGTCGTGGGTTTTTTTTCACCGAGCTGTCCCAGGGTCTTCGTCGGGGCATACGCCCCTCCTTGACACCCGGTCTAAACACCGAGCACCCCTGCCGGGGTGCCTCGTGGGACGATCTCGCCTGCCGATCCCGCTGGGGCGAAGCCCCGGAGGGATCGGCAGGCTGCGAGGCACTCCTATAGGGATGCGTTCTTCTCTGCTGTAAAGCTCAAATGCGTCACCCCTGCGTACTAAAGCACCCAGTGGTGGGTCGAAAAACTTAAATGATTACCTTCGTGTTATGAAAAGGAAAAAGAGCAACGATTGGTAGCATCCTTCTTAAAGCTCAGAGGACAGGTGTTCTCCATTACAACTGATAACGGGGCTGAGATCGCCCACTTCAAGTCTATAGAGCGGGCACTGAAGATTCCTGTATTCTTTGCTAAGCCTTATTGCTCTGATGACAAACCTCACATTGAAAATATCAATGGATTGATTAGACAATACATCCCTAAAGGATAATCATTGGACGAAATCTCCGACGATGAAATCAGACAAATTCAGAATCAACTAAACAACAGTCCGCGCAAAAAAAACTATACTATAAAACTCCCAGGGAAGCTTTTTTCCTATATTTGTAGCTGTGTTGCACTTGACACTTGAATGTGCGTCAACACATTCAAGCTCAGACTATAAAAATGTACAAGTAGCAGAAATAAGGGGGAACTAAAATGAAAGCATTAACATTAAATAAAATACTGAGGGGTTTAACCCTCTCTGATAAGTTTACCAAAAAAGGACGGTTAGCGTACTATGTTGTGACTCATAGAACGGGGGCGATGGTTTTAGTTGGGCTATATTTAGATAGGTCTATTGATTCTACATCGTTCATTGTTTATTATTTCGCCCAATGTCTTTATGATCCATTCGGTGCATTAAATTTTAGTTTAGGGGATAGAATCGGTTCCTACTGGGGTATAGTTAGTATTCCAGATTTGCAAGAAAAAATAAACAGATTTGACCTGTTTGACAAATTGAACACGTTTGATGATTTTGCATATTTCTTAAATAGTCATCCATTCTATGGAGATAGACTTGCCCATGACAACTATATGGCATTAACCTACTTCGTCATAGAGCAGTACGATAAGTCCTTGTTGTATTGGGATAAGATAATACTTGCAGAAAAGGATGTAGACTTAAATTCTTGTTCTCAAGAAGTGAGAAATGCTCGCTTTATAAAGAATGCCATAAATAATTGTAGGTACGATGAAGGTCTGTTACAGATTGTAAAGTGGCAAAATCAAACGATTAAAGATGTTGGCCTGATAATCAAGTGAATGTTTGTGTAGCTCGTCAGAAGTAAGGACATTTCGCTCGTATGTGCGTGTTTCTATATCAATGAAGTCGAAAGGGTCTTCTCGGATATACTGCTCTTGCAACGCTTTACGGATGACTTGATGCAGGTAGCGCAATCGATTGGAAACGAACATTTGTGTTACCATTGCTATTCTCTGTACTGACTATCAAATCGCCAATAACCGCCACGCCAGGGCGAAAACCAAGGAACTTCTTGTATGTAGGCTTTGCATCATACTTCTCTGTCTCTATGAACTGATGGTCGAAACCAACATCATACATCTCACCCTTTTTCAGTTCTCTAGATTCAAATATACAATTGAGCAATAAAGTATTGAGAGTGTCAGCCGTCTTGAAATCGTAAGTCTTGCCCATATCTGATGTGCATGAAATGTTTTCTTGCGTCAACTCCTTTGTCTCTCTGAGGATAGTATCAGAACTACAAGTGCGAAGTGTCGGATGAAACGAGAGGTGGTTCATCAAATGAGTAGTGACATCCTTGGGTACATGAACCACCACAGAAGTAGATACTCATGAGAGAACGGATGATTTCGCTGTACTGATAACCGAATTGGGTCCATTACAGATGATAATGTGGAGTCAAATTGCTCCATGATTGAAAATAATCCCCCCAAAAGGAGTGGGTCTCTCAGATTTAATATGTACCTTCGGTATGCTTATCGTTGGATTCTCTTGTTTTTTTGTAACACTAAGATGAGTGAAGATTCTGACATGGCAAAATCCTGAGCATCTTTTTGTTGCACAGGTGCTTAAAAAGCCTAATTTGTAATAATGTTGCGGAATTAAGGTCTAATCTAATAGCACTAAGTAAACTATGCCAAAGTATATCAACAGAAGACAACTTCAAAAGGCCTCTGACGAAGAAATTGAGAGTTTCTTTGCTGAGACTATCTTTGAAGGTATATACTCTTCAGAACTGAAGAGCAAAAACAACGAGTTCTATAAGGGTAGCATCACCGACATCAAGCTGGAAGGAAGGACAACGAACCTTGTCATGACTTTATTAAATGTTCCTCGTTCAAGTAATAACATTCCGGAAGGTCCATGTTCTTTCAAATGCCGTATGAATATTGCTGCATTTAGAGCCGACGAATCCAAATATCGTGTAAACCTTGTAGACTCATCACTACGTGCTATTAGCTCACTGACAGAATCTAACGTAGTTATTTCTGCTTCAGAGAGCAAAGAACAAGATTTGTTCGAGATGTGGGGAGTTGATAGTTGTCAGTGCATAGGCTACTATCATTATGACGAAGAAAGTGAAGTTTTCCTCGTTGATGATCTACGTAAGCCAAACTTTGACCACATTCCTTACTATCCTGGAGATCCTGAGAAAAAGCCAATTCGCATATCTTATCCAGATGAGATTAGAGGAATCAAAGAAAATGACTACTATCAATTCACTTGGAAATTGTCTCACAAGAATATATGCAATCCGTATGAGATTTGCATAGACTTCAAGACACAACCAAGAGCTATTGATCCAAAGTGGTTTATAGATATCCTATTTGATGACCGTCATAATGACAAATCAAAAAACTTCGGCTCTGCCACTAATTTCCTTGACACTTTAAGCAAGCAATTGAGTGCCAGAGAATCTACATTCGTATATGAGCTGCTGCAGAATGCAAATGATTACCCAGTAGAAGGATGTAGTGTCGATGTAGAATTCCATATTACGGACAACTACCTATTGTTCCTGCACACAGGTGACAAATTCAATGTAAGAAACATTTCTGGTATCTGTGGCATCAATGAGAAAGAAAAAGTTGCAAACAAGAAGACCATAGGTTATAAGGGTATTGGATTTAAGACCGTTTTCCTTAATAATCACTACGTTTACCTAAGAACAGGAGAATATTCTTTCCGATTTGATGAGGGGGAAACTCCAGAAAAGAAGGTAGGTGGAAAGATTAAGCGTCTCGGCGCACCTTTCCAGATTCTGCCTATTTGGACAAAACACGACGAAGTCGCCAAAGAGGTAAATGACATCTTTGACAATTCTGGAGAAGAATTCAGAGTTCAAATTGCTTTGCGTCCTGATAACAGGGAGCTCCTTCACGAAGGGAGAAACTGCTATGAGAATCTTTTCCGAGAAATTTTCTCTGATTCAAACATCATCCTATTTATTCCTAATATCAATTCTGTCCGTGTCTTTATAAACGGGCAGGAAGAGCGTGCATGCTTCCGCAATAATGAAGAATGGATTGTGGGAGATTACGAGAATGAAATTAGTGACGACTTGCTGCAACGTATAATCAAGACTATTGATAAAGGCAATAGTCGTATTCCTGAAAAGTATAAGGACTTCGATTACACTAAAGTTTCATTTGCTTGCAAGCATGAGGGAGCAATGATTAAGCCCATTGAGGATGCAACCCTCTACTGCTATCTGCCTACAAGAGCATCATGGGGTTTGCCATTCCTAATGAATACGGATATGATACCTAAGGGTGATCGTAATGATATTGAAACAGAAGTCAAACTTATTGGTGAAGATGAGACTAATTTCAATGAAGAGTTAGCTTCAATTGCTGGCTCCAAATTGTTTTTATGGATTCGAGACCTGCTTACATCGAGGAGCTATCATCTTGGTTCTGTATTTTCTTTGGTTCCGGATTTTGAAAAATGCAAAAAAGAACACAAAGATTACACTAGCTTCATTGAGAAATTTGAAGAAGCATTCAGTGATTGTCTTGATACAGAAGCTATTGTTCCTGTTCCGAAAAGTATTGCTCTTGTCAACACTGTTATTTTAGATACAACTAGACTCAGTTGCTCTGGAATAATGACAGATGATGAGTTTCGCAAGTTCGCGGGTATGGAAGATCACTATCTCCCATTACCCATTCTGCGCAAAGACAAAAATTTCAATTCTTTCTTGAAACGTTATGCAGTCGATGAACAGAAATTTGACGGAGACAGTTTGGAAGACCTCATTGCCAACACAGACTTCCAGGAGTGGTTAAAAGATCAAGGCAACAATAACAAGTTCTTAAACTTCCTTTTGGAGAACGATTATCTTGAGGGTCATCTTGACAAAAATATCTTTATTGAGGAAGAATATGGTAGCTTATATTCCGCTGGAGAATTGTATTACGATATCGACAAAGAAATAGAGGATTTGTCTGCTTTCAGTGATCACCTCTGTTTTCTTTCTTTCAAGACTCGTGAATTTTTCAAAAACAATAAAAAATGGGAAGAAATTATCGATGGTCAATTTGCAGAGTTTGACGGTGAAGATTTTATAAATAACACTCTGTTAAGCGAGAATAGGGATGATACTATAAAAGCTTTAAAGGAATGGGAGACATCATTTCATTTCTACAATTACATTGTAAAAAACAACATCGTACCTGACGAATTGTTCGATTTACCCTTCTTCAACGATGAAGGAGAAATTGTTGACGATTTTAACGACAAATTTGTTTTCCTTTCATCATGCGGGGGAAAATGTATTTGTGGAGCATCTTGGCTGTCACCTGTCGAATTTTCATTCGTGTCTTCGGACTATAGCAAAGAAATACTCACATATTTCAAAGAAAATGCAGGTGTTCAAGATTTTTCTGATGATATTATTGTTAATGACATTATCCTTTCAGATGACTACCATGACGATATAAACGATGCTCAGCAAGAAGATAGTGGCACCAGTGTTGATTTTATAAAATTCTGTTTCGAACACGAAGCTTTATTCGATTCGGGTGATTTGCGCAATTATGCTCTAATGTCAGCGGATTGTAATGGAGATGAAGAGTTCGTACTTTGTGATAATCATGTATTCTTTCCTTCGATATTGTTTGATGAATACTCGCAGAAAGAATGGATAGATACAGACTGGATGTATTGCCTTAAATCCGACTATTTGGAGATGACTTCCGATCGCAACAAAGTAAAGGCTTTTCTGAAAAAAGCCTTCTATGTTGAAGATATTGACGCTGAGAACTTTTACACTGAAATTGTACGCCCCAAGATCAGTAGTATTATATCAAACACCAGTGGTAACTATGACGGTGATGGCTCTAATAATCTTGATTTTGTTTCCTACCTTGACCAAAATTACAAATTTATCTTTGAACAAGAAAAAGATGCTGAAAAGTTTGAATCGTTTATATTCTTGGCTGATAATGAGGACGGAAGATTCTCTGATATTGAATCAGATGCCACCTATAGATATGCCTTCGACTCTGAATTGAAGGAGATTCTTGATTCAGAATGGTTCCCTGCCGGCACTGTAAACATGTGCTCAAGTAAATACGGAGAATCAAAGGCCATACTGGCAATTGGGGCAATTGAATATAATTTCTCTAGTTTCTTCAACGATGTCATAACTGAAGAGCTAGATAATATCAATAACACCATAATATCCATAGAGGAAAGTATTGCATTTCACAACTTCGTTATTGAACATCTATGTGAACTTACACCTGGTCAACAGAGTAGGATGTCTGGTGCAAAGGTGTATCTTTATGGCAAAGACGAACCTGCGTGTATAGCCAGTGGGCACAAAATTCTTAGCGCAAGTGCAAAAGAGTTGTTTGACAAGGGACTTGTTGAGTTTGCAGATCTTGATATCATAGATCCTGACTACAAAGCAGAGCAAAATGCCGAGTATTGGGAAACCCGTCTAGAAAATACGAAGTTTTCTATTACTCACTTCTGTACTTGGCTTAATGAAAATACACAGAGGTTTACGCAAACACTGCAAGATGTTAATCTGAATATAGAGTTTTGGCGTTGGCTGAAAGATAATGCGGATTCAGAACAATTGGAAGGTATCCCTGTTCTTCCTGTCGTGTTGAAAGATGGCTCTATTGACAATGATTCCTCGGCAGTGTATTTCTCAGACGAATATATGGAAGGCTCAGGGATAGAGCAATCTGTATTGAAGTTTGATGAAAATGCATTGTTTATAAGCCCAAACTATATAGATGAAGATGATGAAGTAGAAGAATGGAAGACATTCTGGATCAAACAAGGCATTAAGTGTGAGATAGTAGATATTCTTATAGAGACAATCATCCCAAACCTTGAAGACATTGAAGATAAAGGACTGCCTAAACTCATAGCAGACAATAGAGATGCTCTTGAAAAGCACTACGAGGAGGATGGATTTATTTCACATCTAACATCTCTTCGTGTAAAGGCTCATGATGGAGATTTTTATAGTATTGAAGAAACAATCTATATTGACTGTGAGAAGGATGAGCCATTCCCTTACGTTGAATTGCCTAATCAGATATCGTTTAAAACTCGTAAAGAACGTGAGTTGATAAAAGATATTATTGAAGAGGTAGAAAGTGATTTTGTAGAGACCCTCAGTGAGTGGCAGCAACGTAAACTTGATCGTTATCTTGAGATGCAAGATGACGACATTGACTCTGTCAGAGCATTCCACTACCAATTTATTAACGACTTGTCGCTCACCCACAATGCAGCGAAGGATAGCCTTAAGGAAATAGAAGGAATCGAGAATATCTATCTCCTTAATAAAGAAGGTGAATTCTGTGATCCGTCGACATTGACTATGGGATCTGTGTATAAGCCATTCTTCGATTTTGAGGGGTGTGGCATTGATTCTATTGAATATGTTGATGATTCATACATTGATGAATGTGAGGAACATCCTGGCAGATTGTTCCGTGCATTAAAAGTGCATTGTGATATTCAAAAGGAAGACTTAAACTTCCTTGAAGACAGAGAATGTGCAATCTACTTTTGGAGCAAGTATTTGACAAAGAAAGAGGCTAATATTTTAAGAATTAAAGAATTCCTTGAGGGTGGTCGTTTTGATGATATTGCATGTGTTCCTACTAAGGACGAGATGAAAACACCTGGCGAATTATATTATGGGACAGAAGTATCAAGATACGTCAAATCTATCGAAGATTGGGAGAACAAAATTCCACTTAAAGACCTTCCTGAGATTAAATTTTCAGATGGTTCTTCAATGTTTGATAAATTACCATTTAAGGATTCGTTAGATTTTCTTGATGCTCTCTATGCTCTTGTAAACATTTCAGGTAAGGAACGCAGAACTAAATTACTCCAATGGATGATTGATGACCACGACTCATCTCATGATGATAAGATCAATGAATATCGAGATGATGAACATGCAACATGGAATAACAATAAAAATGAACCCGTCCAGATTAAGCAATTGTATGCTTTGGACTACTGGGAAAAGACCCTTGAACAATACTTTGGGACTAATTCTCGTATTATAAACAAGGCATATTTCCCATCTGGTGATTCATTCAAAAAAGCATGTGACATACTTCAGATCCAGACTATTACACTTGATGATTTGGGTGTGGAGCCTGTAGATATGAGAGTTTACCCAGCTAGAGACATTGATCATAGATTATATGCGCTTGCCTTTGCTGCTGTGATAGATTCAGATAATTGGCAAGAATTATATAGTTCTTATAATGAAAAACTTGATGAAGTCGTGTTCTACAAGTGTAAATCAATTCTGATTCAGTATAAGGAAGATACAGAGATTAGCCAGTCATTGAAGAAATTCTATCATAAGCCCAATACATCAGATTTTTATTTTGTAAAGGATCTTGATCATAAACTGGTATATGAAAGCTATGTTGAGGAATTTCTAAATTATCTTGGCATAGATGAAGATGACATACCATTTGATCTTGCAAAGATAATAATGGATAGTAGAGAGTCCGCTTTGGAGTACATTAAGAAACAAAATTCTTTGATGTTAGACGAGGATTTTAAAAACGTAATGGATGCGCTCATTCCTGGTATTAAGCGTGAATTGTCCGGTAACGAGGCTGAAGAAGATTACGAAGATGTCGTAGGGACTTACCGTCCATCATTCACAACTCATGAAGACGTGGATGAGAATGAAGAAGATACAGTAGAACGTAACGGATCAGAAAACATTGGAAACGATGAACAGGATGACACAATTGATGACTCAGGAGAAGATTATGAACTTCTCAGTGTAGATGATTACAAGATAGATGAGAACGATGAATTAGAGGCACTCCAGGAGGATGATGCACCTAACAAGGAAGACTTCATTAACGCAACCAAAGAAAGAATTATTATTGGTGGAGTTGAAGACGAAGTCGTTTGTGAGCATTATCGTAATGGAATCGTTGGAGGTGGTAATAATAGTCATTCAGCATCTTCAGGGGCAAATAATGGAAGTCCTTCTGTAGAAGAGACCAAGAAGCCTCGTGCCGATAAAGGGTTTACCCATGATTATCCTTCAACTCGAGAGCCTCGCGAAAAGAAGTCAAAATCTACTTCTAATCCAACAAGTGCTTCGGAAGGTAATCGTCCATATACAAATATGGGAGGATGGGAAGGTTCAAGAGTTAGTTATACACCATCAGCACCTAAGCCATTCTCACCTGAGGATGTTCGCAATTTTGGATCCCATGGTGTCACAAGGACGCTCGATGTACTTGAACCGACTACTTCAGAAGTTGATGAGATCAATAGCATACTCGGTGAAGATCTCTCTTCTGAACAAGTTGCAGACCTGAATTATCTTGCACAACTGCGCTTATACAATAATCTTGTTAAGAGTGGAATGACTCCCGATGAGAGTAAGGGCGATTTCGTTCGCAACGCACATTTGAAAAATGAACATACTCTACATGGTGGCAAGTACATACACAAATGTAGTGCTGCAGGAGGTATTATGTATCTTTCTCCATCAATATGGAACAAGATTGCAGACGACAGATGCGTTGTTTGTGTTTATCTTGGAGCTAAGGCAAACGAATTTATGTACTTCAACTCAAAAAAAGAAATCCTTGAATGGGTTGGTGAAGATGATATTGTCATCAAGCTTACAGGTGAGGAAAAGGCTGATGTTGTTGAAGAGTTGTATTCAGGTATTCTGAATGGTGTTAAAGGAACTGCATACACCCTCATCAGGATCAACTCTAACGAAAAGTACAATTCGCTCTTCGCTAAGTTATCTACAAATAGTGATATAAACGAAACGGAGGAAAACGAAGATGAGTATTGATAAGAAAATACAAAACTATCAGCATTTCTTCTCGGATCAAGTTCGAGAGGCGGAGATGGAACAGAAAACCATCATTAAGGCCCCTATGAACCAGCTGTTTCGAAAAGAAGAAATAATCGTCGGGTACGTTGACCATGTAAATGACAAGCTCGGACATGTCGTTCTTAGATTCTCTAAGGACAAAGCCCCTCGTTTGAAGGTACAGAAATCCGTGATGGTAATTAAGAAGGACGCCAAGGTTGAGCTAGGTCAGAATGTCACTTCGTGGGGATGTTCTTTCCTTGATTTCTGCAAAAACGATCGGTATCATTCTAAAACATCTGACCTATTACCTCTTTATTATACAAAGAAGGGAGACCCGAACTACGATTACGTTGGTTGTACTGGATTAAGTACCTCTTTATATGACCTGTTCAAGAAAACGACAGATTCTGGCAAATCATTATCTTTGATTGTATTCTCACCTTTCCCTCCCGTAGATTACTTCAATAATCTCGTAAACTTTTTGGAGGTATATCATGACTTGCCAGAGCAAATGATTGAGCCTAAGATTGATTATGAGGATTGGCATCCTGAGGAATTGGAGTATAATCCCGAGAATGAGACAGCCATCCCCGAAACTATTCTTAAAGCCTTAGAGGAAGACGACTGTTGTATCCTCCAGGGACCTCCTGGAACAGGCAAAAGCTATACTATAGCTCATATTATTGCAACATATCTTACAAACAACAAAACTGTTTGCGTTACAACAATGGCAAATAAGGGTCTTATTGAACTTGTCAAGCAAGAACCTCTTTTGCCATTTCTTAAGGAAGGAAGGATCTCAAAGTCTAATTTGTCTGCTGACGAAAGAAGAACCGTTCAAGGATTGAAAGCAATCAAAAAAGGTTTCGTCATCCCAAGTGGAGAACTATTCTGTTCTACTAATTATGTTCTGTCGCAGGCATATAATACTGATAATCTAAACGACGACGGATTGCCATCATACGACTTGGTTATAATTGAAGAGGCTTCGCAAGCATTCCTTGCCTCAATCCTAGCATTTAAGAAACTGGGCGATAAATGTCTTATCGTAGGTGACCCGATGCAGCTTCCTCCTATTATTAGTAACCCAAGAAAGGGAATATACAATTCTTGGAATGCCAATACTCAGATTGAGGGTCTAAGAACCTTTGCTTTGGGTACTGATGTAAAATCTTATCGAATAACAACTACCTTCCGCCTTACGAAGGCAAGCGCGAGATTGACAGGTTTATTCTACAACAACAGATTTAGATCCGTACAGAAGGAAGAGGTTGATTTCAGCCTCTGCCGTTCAAATCTATTCCCAGCAGGCGGTGGAGTTATTTATCATTATACCCAGGATTTTACAAATGGTATTGTTTCGGGTACAGGATTGAACCTTGTCAGTCAGGTAGTCAATGCGTTTAGTAGAAATTACCCTGATCGCTCTTTGGCTATCATATCACCATTCAACGATACTGTAAAGCAACTTCAGAAGAGTTTCTTGACGGATTCTTCATTGGAGGACTTTACCATTGAAACGATTGACAGAATTCAGGGTATGACTGTAGATTATGCAATCTTATACATTCCGGGTCGAAACCCAGGTTTTGCTCTTGATGAAAGAAGATTCAATGTTGCAACCAGTCGTTCAAGGAGCACAACGTTAATTGTATCTGATATTCCTCTAACAAATATGCACTCTATCTCACCTAGAGTCGCTGATTTCATAAGTAAATGTCAGCATCTTGATGGTTATAATGTCTTAAATTCCAATAGTGAAAGCAACCTGTTCTCAACGCTGGAACGGAACGAAATAAAGGCCTTGTATCCGGGTCTTGAACAAATAGTGGACATGCTTGTAGATAACAACATACCTTTCAGCAAAGAGGGCGATGTTGATTTATTGGATTCTAATGACATGGTCATAGCTTCTGCTGGCATGCTTTTAAGAGATTATAAAATTGCCATCGACCCGGTTGATATAGATTCCGCAAATATGTTCAAAGCTGCTGGCTACAGAGTTGTAGATTCTACCAAGTTTGATATCACGATGATTAGTTAGGGTCCACTAATTAACTTTAACTATCGGCTAATTCGCATTTTGATGTGCTGGGACGGGGAGGGGTGAGAGATCACCTTGGTTGAGGGGAGGGCGTCAGGAGAAGTGGAGGGCAACTCGGTAGAGAAAGAAGTCGGTGTTTTTGGCTGCGTAGTTGATGCTGATGAAGCGCCGGAGGTTTTGGTTGAGAGCCTCCGCCTTAGCATTGCTCTCTCTGCAGTAGAAGTATCTCAGGATTGGGGTGAAGGTTGACCGAAGGAAAGTTGCGATGTCGCGTATCTCCTCCACCTCGCTCTCCATCCCTTCCTTGGTGATGAGCATAAGATCTGCCTCCTTTATCTTGTACTTCCGATCGCTCTAGCGCGGTCGGATCGGCTCGTACCACGTCCGGGTCCTTAGGCAGTATATGTAGGCTTCTCCGATCTCAGGGAATTGCTTAAAGAGTATTTTCGCCCGCTCCTTTTGGTCGTTGGTCCACTCCGTTTTGCGCTTGAAAAAAGAGACCTCTCGAGCGGGGTCGGAGTTGCTTTAGGGTGTCTTCATTGGAAAACTTTTCCTGTAGGGTTAGCTTCTCCTGTACCGTTTTGTTCTTCTTCCGCTCGAGAGCAAGGATCACTTGTCGGTGGCGGATTCGGACACTCTGGAGCTGCTCAAGGATTTCACGGAGGACGTGAAACTTGTCCGCCACCTGATATGCGTTGGGAAAGGTCGTCCTCGCCAGCCAGTCGTAATTAGGAGCTATGTCCCGAGTCACGCTCTTGACCTTCATCTTGGTTTTCACCGAAAACCTCGTGAGGACCTGGCGAAGCTCGGAGGTTCTGAGCGTGTCCGCCATCAGTGCGATCTTGCTCGTCTCCCGGTTGCTGATGATCGTGTAGCAGACGCCGTCGATCGTCTTCTCGTCGATTGCCATACGGGATCCTATGTTTGACTCCTTGAGGATCGGCACCCTGATCTTTTTTCGTCCTCCCTCAGCTCAAAGTCCCGAAGGATCTCCTCCGGGACAAATGCCGATATCAGCTCCCTTATCTCTGCTGTTTCCATAGCCTCTTGACAACTTCCTCATCTATTATCCATTGTCTCCTTGACAAAGGTAATCTCTTTTCCCCTCTACTCCCATACTTCCGCATAAAAGCAGACCTACGCCCGATGAAGCGGTGGAAAATCGCTACCTTTGAGACCTATGAAAGAAGAGGATCATACATTTGACCGGCTGCGGTTGCTGGTCGGGGCGGAGGGCTGCGAGCGACTCTCGAGAGCGCATGTGCTGGTGCTCGGTCTCGGGGGCGTCGGTGGCTTTGCCGCTGAGATGGTTGCCCGGGGCGGAGTGGGGCAGATGACGATCGTCGATGCCGACGTGGTGACCCCGTCTAATATCAATCGCCAGATCATCGCTACACAGTCGGTGATCGGCCAGCCCAAGGCCACCCTCTGGCACGACCGCCTTCTCTCGATCAATCCCGCCCTGCGGCTGGAGGTGATCGCTGAGTATCTGCGGGATGAGCGGATGGAGGAGGTACTCTCGGCCGCTCCCTACGACTTCGTCATCGATGCCATCGACACGCTGGCGCCCAAGGTCTTCGCCATCGCATATATGCAGCAGCACGAGATCCCCTTCGTCAGTGCCATGGGGGCGGGTGCCAAGACCGACCCGATGAAGATCCGGGTGGCACGTATGGATAAGAGTTTCAATGACCCGCTCGCCAAGATGATCCGCAAGAGACTGCGCCACCTCGGGGTCAAGCTTGACTTCCCCGTCGTCTTCTCGACTGAGCTACCGGTGGAGGAGGCGATCGTCCTGACGGAGGGGGAGCAGAATAAGAAGTCCACCCCCGGCACCATCTCCTATATGCCACCGATGGTGGGGGGCTACTGCGCCTACGTGGCACTCGATCACCTATTACACCCTGAGTCATGAGCAGCACACCTACTGATGCACCCCTGATGGAGGTGCGGGATATTTACAAGAGCTTTGGTCGGCTGGAGATCCTGCGTGGCATCAGCCTGGAGCTCCACCGGGGAGAGATCCTCGCCATCGTAGGCGCCAGCGGGGCGGGTAAGACGACGCTCCTGCAGGTGATCGGCACACTCGATGCCCCCGATCGTGGGGAGGTGATCATCGGGGGCGAGCGACTGTCCGCCCTCTCGGGGAATCGAACTCGATGCCCCCGATCGTGGGGAGGTGATCATCGGGGGCGAGCGACTGTCCGCCCTCTCGGGGAATCGACGTGCCGCCTTCCGCAATCGTCACCTCGGCTTCGTCTTCCAGTCTCACCAGCTGATGCCCGAGTTTACTGCTGTGGAGAATGTCGCCATCCCGGCGATGATCAGCGGCAAGAGCCGTCGTGAGGCGATGGCTGAGGCGGGCGAGCTCCTTCGCCGTCTCTCTCTCGGTGATCGGCTGGACCACCGCCCGGCGGAGCTGTCGGGAGGGGAGAAGCAGCGGGTCGCCGTGGCGCGGGCGATCATCAATCACCCCGAGATCGTGCTGGCAGATGAGCCTACCGGTGCCCTCGACAGTGTCCGGAAGCGTGAGCTCCTCGAGCTCTTCCTCCGGCTGCGCGAGGAGGAGGGACTCTCCTTCATCGTCGTGACGCACGACCGGGAGACGGCGGAGATCGCTGACCGGTCGCTGCTCCTGAGTGATGGTCGGATCGTAAGCGAGCAGGGTGGCGATGAGGCTCCGATTTAATAAGAGCGACCGGGTGGTCCTCATCCTCCTCGTCGTCCTGATCCTCTCCTACGTGCTCTACTCCGGTGT
>QWCB01002983.1_pt1 | contig 18229 bp, 16 predicted proteins | sample 1972511 | NCBI WGS metagenome assembly QWCB01 (sample SAMN09866719, study PRJNA288562) | Human gut metagenome isolate term5_stool, whole genome shotgun sequencing... | isolation source: gut | host: Homo sapiens | place: USA: California
CCGTCAGCACCTTTTTCTAAGATTTTAGTGATTTCTGTAAAAGCTCCTCTAGTACCTGAACCATTTTCTCTTGATACTACATGGATTTCTCCTCCAGCACTTTCGTTTGATTTAGAATCTGTAGAAGTAGTTTCTGTTTTGCTTGAGTTGTCTGATGTTTTTCCATCGTCTTGTTTTGCACATGCTACCATGAATACTCCGAATACAAGCATCATAGCAACTAACATTAATTTTTTGATTTTCAAATAAATCATCCTTTCATATTTAATTCACTAATAGAATACATGTAGAGTTTAAAATTCATATAATATTATTGTAAATTTTATGTAAAATTAATTATTTACATCTTTTTAAAATAAAGTGTTATACTATTTCTAGGGGGAATGTATGAAAAAATTACTATTGATTACAACGGGAGGAACCATAGCTTCTGTTGCTACAGATAAAGGGTTAGCTCCAGGTCTTCAGGCTAAAGATATTTTAGAATATGTAAAATTTAAAAAATTTGATTTCGAATTGGATACTATTAGTTTATTTAGTATTGATTCAACAGACATTAGACCGAAACATTGGTTACATATCAAACAAACTATAAAAGAAAATTACGATAAATATGATGGATTCGTAATAACACATGGAACTGATACGTTGGCATATACAGCATCTGCTTTGGGATATTTAATTCAAAAAAGTCCTAAGCCAATTGTAATTACAGGTGCCCAAAAATCTATTTCAAATGATATTACTGATGCGAAGAATAATTTAATAGATGCATTGATATTTGCAAGCAAAGAAAAATCACACGGTGTTAATATCGTGTTTAATGGGAAAGTTATTTGCGGGAATAGAGCCAGAAAAGTCAGAACAAAAAGTTTCGATGCTTTTGATTCTATAAATTATCCATTAATCGCAATAATCCATGATGGAAAAGTTTTAAGATACATTGATGACAAATCAGATAATGAAGTAGAATTTTACGATTATTTAGATGACAGCGTGTATTTGTTGAAATTGATTCCATCGATGAGGGCAGATATACTAGAAGATATTTTTGAAAAATATGACTGTATTATCGTAGAAAGTTATGGAGTGGGTGGAATGCCTGCAGGAATATCTGAAGAATTTCTAAGATTAATGGATCGATACTCTACTAATAAGATAATTGTAATGACTACACAAGTTCCACAAGAAGGATCAGATATTGGAGTATATCAAGTCGGAATGAGAATTAGAGAAAAGCTTGATGTTTTAGAATCAAAAGATATGACATTGGAATCAGTAGTATGCAAAATGATGTATATTATGGGAAAGCACAATAGAGATATTCAAAAGATTCAAGATGAATTTTACTCAATAATAAATCACGATATTTCGATAATAGAATAATAAGATTAACGATAAAGTATTTTTTAAAATATTTTATCGTTTTTTATTTGCAAATTTTGAAAAGTTTGAGATATGAATTATAATTTAGTTAGAGGAAAATTATGAAAAGAAATGTAGATTTTTATGTAAAAAAAAGAAATGAATTGATTGATCTGTTAGATGAGAAGAAAATAACAAAGCAAGAATTTATTTCAAGAAACAACGTATTGATTAATAGTTTTAATTTAAGACCATTTACTGAAATTAGAACAGTAAATGAGGGGATTTTTAACTATCAATATTATAATTTAAAAGCAAAAGAATACAACACAATTGCTAACAGATACAAAAACAAAAAAACTAAGAAGTATATTGTATCTTTAAATAAATGTAGAAACTATTACCTAGAAAAAGATAATACAATTTTAAAGATTTTGGAATTAATAGAATACAAGAATGTTGAAGCATATTACATAGACATTTTGTCTTACAGAATGAGGGATAATCTTTTTGAAATTGTACTCAAAGATTATGAAAAGATGATTTTTCACACAATAAATGAAAATATCAAACAACATTTGATATTTAAGTAGTCCAAGAATTCTTGTTCATTTTTTATTATGTTTCCACTGATTAAAATCTTGGACACATCCAAGTCTTTTGCTTCAGGTGGAATTGTGATTTCAATGTCTTTTACTTCTTCAGTAACTTGTTGGATTTTTAAATCCTTTGAATAAGTTTGAGAACTTGTGTAGTTTTTAGAAAACATTGATTCAATTGTTTTGTAAACATAAAATGTTGTGAATACTAGGATGAGTAATAGTAACAAAAGCTTTGCAAATTTATAAATAAAGTCTACTATTGTATCAATAAAATTTTTCATTTTTCACCTTCCTTATTAAATTATAATGATTTTTTAACAATTTTTCAAATAGGAGTAATAATGAGACATATAAATATAGACAATTCAAATAGCAATCAAAGAGTAGATAGGTTTCTTATGAAATTTATGCCAAAAATGAGCAAAAATCATATCCAAAAACTTATTAGAACTAAAAAAATAAAAGTAAATAAAAAAAGGACAGAACCTGATTATGATTTAAAAATTGATGATGTGGTAAATATTTATTTGTACGATGAAGTAATTGAAAAATATCAAGATAATAAAATATACACTGCTGATGATTTTAATTTGGATATAATTTATGAAGATGATGATTTGATATTGATAAATAAAAAAACTGGAGTATTATCTCACGCAGCAAACCCTCAAGATTATGGGAAAAATATTGTAGATATGATGGTAAGTTATTTGATTAAAACAAACCAGTTTAAACCAACACAAAACTCTACATTTACACCAGCTTTAGTTAATAGATTAGATAGAAACACATCTGGTATTGTCGTTGGTGCAAAAACATACGATAGCTTGAAATATTTCAATGATTTATTAAAAAAACACGAAATTACCAAGATTTACGAAACTATTGTAGTTGGCAATCTCAAAGATCAAACAATTGATTTGGCATTGGAAAAAGATAATGATAAAAACAAATCCGTAATTAATTCTAGTGGCAAAAAAAGCATGACTAAAGTATGGAATGTAAAGAATTTCGGAAAATATTCTCTAGTAAATGTTGACTTGTTAACTGGAAGAACTCATCAGATTAGAGCTCATTTATCGCATATAAATCATCCAATTATAGGTGATATTAAATATGGAAACAGAGAAGTTAACAAATATTTCAAGAATAAATACGATTTGAATTTTCAATTATTGCACTCGTACAAGCTAGTATTTCCAGAAAAAATGGAAAAATATGAAAAATACGAATCTATGGTTTTTGAAAGCAAAAGAGATGATTTATTTGAAAAGATATTGAACGATTTGGAGAGCAAATATGATTAAGATAATTAACAACAATAAAATATACGACTATGAAGATAAAACGATTTATGATTATGCTATTAAATATGGATTCGAAGATAGCATTGTCGCATTAAAAAACAATAAACTTGTCGATATTATGAGTTATGTTGAGAATGGAGATACAATTGAGTTTGTAAATGAAAAAAGTGTTTACTCACAAGAAACATTGATGCAAACGGGTATTTTATTGTTGCTATTGGCATTTAAATTAAAATTTCCAAAAGACCAATTGGAAGTTGAATACACAATTGGTGACTACATGTATCTTGAATTTGAAAATAACAACGAAATTCATTTTAAAGATTTGGAAGAAATTAGGAAATTGATGGATGATTTAATTAATCAAAATCTGAGAATTGAAAGAGTCAAAGTTTCTAGAAAAGAAGCTTTTGATATTTTCGAAAAGGAAGGCTACATTCAAAAATCAAGACTACTAAAAAGTCTAGATAAAGAAGAGGTGTATCTGTACAAATGTCTGGATCATTACTTTGGAATAGAAGGATTTGTTGCTCCATACACTAGATTTTTGAAACACTACAAACTTATAAATTATTTTCCAGGAATTGCATTGAGTGTTAGTAATAACAATGAATTTACTGATTTCAAAGAACAAAAAGCACTATCCAAAATATTTTCCAAATCAAAAAAATGGACAGATATGTTGGATATAGGATATGTGGGAAGCTTGAATGAAAAAATTCAAGATGGAAATATGGATTTTTTGGTAAATGTAAATGAAGCTTATTTTGAAAACCAAATTTCTTATATAGCAGATAAGATAATTTACAATAATGCAAGATTAGTACAAATATCTGGTCCTTCTTCATCTGGAAAAACTACTATGGCAGAAAGGCTTTCTGTGCAATTAGCTGTTAGAGGTAAAAAGCCTATCCCTATTTCTATGGATAATTATTTTGTGAATAGAGTAGACACGCCTTTGGATGAAGATGGAAATAAAGATTATGAATCTATAAATGCACTTGACTTAAAAACATTTAACACAGATTTAATGAGATTATTAGAAGGAGATTATGTAAACCTGCCAATTTATAATTTCATTACGGGCGAAAGAGAATATGGTGACACTTACACGAAACTAGATAATAATGGAATTATTATTGTCGAAGGAATTCATGGACTAAATCCAAAACTTACAAGTCTAGTTCCAGAAAAAGATAAGTTCAAAATTTATGTGTCGGCATTGACACAACTTAGTATTGACTGTCACAATAGAATTTCAACTACAGATATGAGACTTATGAGAAGAATGGTAAGAGATTTTGTTCAAAGAGATAAAAGTGTCGATGATACATTATCTGAATGGCCAAGAGTTCATGCTGCTGAATACATCAATGTTTTTCCTTATCAAAATGAAGCGGACAGCATAATAGACTCATCATTAATTTACGAAATTAATATTTTGAAAAAATACGTTTTGAAATTAGTAGAAAATTATAATAAAAAAGGTCCAAACTTTACTGAAATTGAAAGGTTAAAATCGATTTTGAATTATTTTATAGAAATAAAAGATGATTCAATTGTTCCTAAAAACTCGATTTTACAAGAATTCATAGGAGATTACAATGAGTAAGAGAATTGTTTACACTAATTCAAATTCTTCAAAGCTTTTTGATGAAAACATATCTTATTTAAAAAAACAGATTACGAATGGAAATACTGATTTTATTTTGATTTTGCCAAATAGAAAGTTAATCAAAAATATTCGAAACAAGTTTTTGAAAGAACAATCAGTGTTACCTTATTTTGAGAATAGCTATTCAAGAACTCATTGATGAGGGTGAGTTTGAAGATAATAAATTCTTCAATTCGAATGGAATGATAAATTCATCCAAAAGATTTATTTCTGCATGCAAGTATTCAAATAAAAGCATAGGTGATCTTGGAGAAATTTCAACACACAATGTTAGCTTGAATATTTTGAGCAAAGTATACGAGAGATACCAAAAAATTATGAGTCAATATAATCTTCTGGATAAATTTGATGCCTATGAAACACATAATTTCAACATACAAAAAAACAAGGATATTTACATTCATGGATTCAGTGAGTTTCGCCCAATCGAATTGGAAGTTATAAAACAGTTAAAAAATTACGATATCAATGTCTATGTTTTTGTCGATTATTATAATGAATACAAAAGCAAATTGGCAAATCAATTGCAAGATATTGGATTTGAAGTTGTTCAAAACGATGAAAAATCAAATCCAAACAAATTTATAGAAAAAAAGGTTGTTAAATTAACCAACGAAATATTAGAAAAAGACAGACTAATCGATGAGATTGCAAATGATTCATATATCTATGACTATAATAAAATGGCAATTCTTTTAGAAAAGGATTCATCAAAAAGAGAAATACTAAACACTTTAAAACTACACGATATTCCAGTTTTTGGAGACGATTATATTTCATACCGAGACTACAAAATATTTTCTGATATTATTAATTTATTAGATAAAAATAGATCTTTTAAGCAGTATATTTTTTCTTTACTAGATAGTTGCTTTCTTGAATTTGATTTGAAAGATAAAATTATTTTCAGAAACATATTGTCGGATTTTGATTTTGACAAATGGGAAGATTTAGAAAAAATTTTAAAATTAAATGTAAATTACGGAACTAATTTAGAAATTTTAGAAAAAATTAAATCATATTACCATTCTTTTATAGAAACGGACAATATGATTTTGTCTAATCTTATTGAGCTTGTTCAACAAAAAGAGAGCGAGGATGTAGGATTTAAATTGTTTGCTGAAAAACTTTTAATAATCCTTGAGGATTTGGACAAAACACATGTTGAACTTGTTAAAAAATCGAAAAATATTAACTCTTATTTGATAGATTTGATAAAAAATTTGAAAGTGGATTCTACAGATTATTTGGTTGATGGAATTAGAATATATAGCTTAACAGATATTAGGCTTTCAAACTATGATGTTTTATACGTCGTAAATATGAATGATGATGTAATTCCAGGGAAGATGAATTATGATTTCTTTAACAACGAGGACAACATAGTTTTTCTACAAAACAATGGAATTGATATTTTGTCTGATGCAGATAATAGAAGACGAAATATTGACAGATTTATTGATGCTGTTAGTAGAGCGGATAGGAAAATTTATCTATCGTATAATACTGAAAGCAATGTAAAATCAAGGTTGATTTTAGATAAAAACATAAAACAAAATCAAAAAATCGCTAAAATTAATTCACAAAATATCAAAAAAGTCGATACCAAAAAATTACACAGTATATCAGTTTATGAAAAATACTCTCTAAAACAACATTTGAATAGAATTGAAAGTAGAATATCATCAAAGGATATTTCTGATTTTGAAGTAGACGACAAGACTACTCAATATATTTTGAAAAAAGAATTATCATCAACTAAACTTGAAACATACTTTGAATGTCCAATGAAATTTTATTTTAGATATTATTTGAAACTAAGACCACAAATAAAATCAAGACTATTGGATATTGGAACTATTTTGCACAACACATTAGAAGAATTTTACGGAATTAATATTTCTCAAATAAAAGATGCTATTGATGGGAAGTGTGAATTAGATATATCCAGTTTAGATGGTTTACTTAAAAATTTATTTGAAAAGTTCGGCTTAAAGACAGATATCAAGGAAAATGAATTCGATTACGAAAAATACTTAAATAAACTCAAAGATTTTGTGCTAACTGATATTTACAATATGAAAAACGAAAGAGAGAAGTTCTATCCATTCAAATTAGAGGAAGATTTTATCATTAGTTTGGATGAAAGTACGAAATTTACTGGAAGAATAGACAGAGTCGATAAAACAGATTCAGGTAAGATTCGATTAATAGATTACAAATTATCAAAGAATAGTTTCAGAAAAGCAAAAGATTTGGATAAGAACAAAGGATTTCAATTTGCGATTTATTCTTCCTATGGAGATGTTGTAAGCTGCAAATACAAAAGCATTAAAGATAATGACGAATATGAATTTCTTCAAAATATTTCAAAAGCTCAACTAGATGAAATAATGATTCAAAAAGTAAATGAGTTCAGAGAAAACATTAGAAATAAGAGATTATTTATAAAAGCGAGTGATGATAATTCTTGTAAATATTGCGATTTTAATAAAATTTGCAAGTTAAAGAACACAGAAAAAGAGGCTAGAGATGATTAAATTTAGCGAAAATCAAAAATTAGCTTATTCTACTATAAATCAAAATGTGTGTGTAAATGCAGGCGCAGGAACTGGTAAAACAGAAGTAGTATCTGAAAGATTTAGATATATGTACGAGAAAGGAATTGATATCAAAAGTATCGTGTGCATAACTTTCACCAACAAAGCAGCTGACGAAATGAAGGATAGAATCATTCAAAAGCTAAATAATCCTAGATTGATTGACGATATAAACGTATCTACGATTTCATCTTTTTGCAAAAAAATAGTATCAGATAATTCGTACTATTTATCTATAGATCCTAGTTTTCAAATCATAGAAGATGATCAAGCTAACAAACTGCTCAATGAAATTTTTGACAAAATACTAGAAAATAGAATTGATTTTATCAAAAAGCTTGGTAGAAAGTTAGATATTTCATATTCAGATACACTTAAAATTATCAGAGATTCATTCAATAAATTAAGAACCAACAACATTGATTTTAAGCTAATCAAAAGAGAAACACTTCTTCTATTAACTAATTTGAGAAATGTTGATGATGAAGATATAATCGGAATCAAAAATTATCTTTTCGATTTAAAAGAAGAATCAGGTAGTATCAAAGGACTTACAAAAAATAGCAGACTTTACAAATTTTTGCATGATGATAATCAAAACCTGGAAATTCAAGAATTTACTCAATTTTTGTTAGAAAGTTATGATAATTTGGGAGAGAGCAAGAAAGAAAATGTTCAAGAAATTATAGATGAAATTAACAAGAAAGTTGATGCTATACTTTCTAATAAAGAAAAACAATATGTAGATTTGTATGAAGGCTTTTTTGATATTTTAATAGATATTAATAGAGAGTATTCAATAAAAAAGAATGAAAAAAGCTTTCTAGATTTCAATGATATTGAAATGATGTGCAAAAAAGCTTTGGAAAATGGAGATATTCTTAAATCTTGTAAACAAAAGTACAAATATTTTATGATAGATGAATATCAAGACACATCAAATCTTCAACGAGATATTTTTTATATGTTGTGCAGCGATAACGAGACTTTAGATAGAAATAATCTTTTCGTAGTAGGTGATCCTAAACAAGCTATATATAGCTTTAGAGGAGCTAACATAAAAGTATTCGAAAAAACTAGAGAAGACATCAAAAAAAGCGGCGGAAAAGATATAACTTTCCATGAAAATCATAGAACTCATCCAAATATTATGGAACCGATTAATTATATTTATTCCAATAAAATGAAGGATAGATATGATAGCTTAATTGCAGTTAATGAAGTGGGAGATGTTATCGGTAGAGATGAGTTTAAGCTCAACAATAAAGATGCAAAAACAAAAGATGATTCCACAGATATTTTGGTTTCTTACATCAATGAAGAAAACTACAAAGACACTGCAATCCTAGCTAGAACCAAGAATGATTTCTCTGAATACGAAAAAAGTTTGAATAACAGAAATATTCCGTATTATATTTTCGACAAACAAGGATTAGAAGAGTGCAGAGAAATATTAAATCTGATTCAGTTCATAAAATATGCAAGGCACGGTGATGAAATAAGTAAAGTAGGAATTCTGTCTAATGTTTATGATGTGGATTACAATGAAATATTAAACCAAACTGAAAACTATCAATCAACTATGAAAAAAATTGATGAAGAAGTTGAGGATTTCACTGAAAATCTTACAAAATATACGCTATATGATTCAATATCCAATTATATTGAGAAAATTGATTACTTAAGAATATTTGATGATCTTCAAGCAAAAGCAAATGTTATTAAATTTTTGGAAATTGCAAAGCAATTTGATTCCAATAACTACAGTGTAGAAGATTTTGTAGAGTATTTTGAAAATAATAGTAATTTATATCAAATGTCGTATGAAGATGAACACAGCGATTTGGTTAAACTTATGACTATTCATAAGTCAAAAGGTTTGGGATTTGAAAAAGTTATAGTAGATAATTTGTCAAAACCATCAAATAACAAAGATAAATTTCTATTATTTATAGACAACGAAAACATTCAGATGCAATTCGTATTGGATTTTTCTTTTTCAAAATTTAGAATGTCTAAAGTTGAAAAACTAATAGAAGAAGAGGAAGATTACGAAGTTGATAACGTGTATTATACAGCATTCACTCGTGCAAAAAAAGAATTGTCGTTTTCAAATTCGAAAAAATCGGGACATTTTAAGCAAATAAGTCCATATATTGAAGATTTGCAACAAAAAGGTAGCATCAAGTTTTTGGATATGAGCGATATACCTTTTGTATTAGAAACAAAAGAAATTAATTTTAAAAGAGTAGAACCTAAAAAAGTTGAAATTGAAAAGCTTGTTCCTATTGGTATTACTAGTATATTAAGTTCTGACGAAGAAAGTTTTGAAGGTAATCTTCAAAAAACTAGAATAAATTATATATTGCTCGGCAATTTAGTTCATATGTATGCAAAATTATCTGATGGAAACAATATTCCACATATAACAGAAGTAGATTTCTTAAATAATGATGAAAAGAAAATTTTCGATGTTGCAACTGAAAATTTCAACAAGTTTATAAAAGATTTTTCCAACTATAAAAACGAAATGGATTTTAATTTGTTGTACAAAAATCTGATGATATCTGGATTTATGGACAGAGTAGAATTTAGTGATAGTGAAATAAAAGTTTACGATTATAAAATAAGTTCACAATCACAAGAATACTTGTACGAAAAATACCACATGCAATTGAAGTTTTATTCTTACGTTTTGAACAAAAAATACAATAAAAATATTAAAATGATTCTTGTAAATTTGAGAAAAGGATATGTAATAGAGAAACATTACGACAAAAAGTGTGAACAAGAGGTAGAAATTTTTCTTAACAATTATTTAAATCAATTGAATTAGCTAAATTATGGGTTATAATAATACATGAGGTGTGATATGAGTATTAAAGTTCTTTTAGTAGAAGATGAAGATAATATTAGACAATTTACAAAGATAAACTTAGCAAGAGAAGGATTTGAAATTTTAGAAGCTGAATCCGGTGAAAAAGGTGTAGAGCTTGCAGAACTAAACAAACCAGATGTAGCTGTGTTAGATATTATGCTTCCTGGAATTGACGGATTTGAAGTATGCAAAATTTTAAGAAATAAGTTTCCAAATATTGTTATTATAATGTTAACTGCAAAAACTCAAGATAATGATAAAATCGAAGGGCTTGAACGAGGAGCAGACGATTATTTGACAAAGCCATTTAATCCTCGTGAGTTGATACTTAGAATAAAATCTGTTTTGAGGAGAAGTCCACAAAAACAGATTAATAGTCAAATTATTGAAGATGAAACATTCAAGTTAGATATGTATTCTAGAACTTTTTATAAAAACGGAAAAGAAATCACATTAACTCCAACAGAGCTTAACATCATAAAACTTTTGATGCAAAATCCTGGAAAGGCAATTACCAGAGATGAATTGATGGATAAAGCGTGGGGAGAAGATTTTATTGGCGATGCAAAAATAGTAGATGTTAACATGAGAAGATTGAGAAGTAAAATTGAAGAGGATTCAACTCATCCAAAATATATTGTTACGGTTTGGGGAGTTGGTTACAGATGGGAAAATAAAAAATAATGAGTATTAAAAACAAAATAATGTATTCCTTTGTATTTTTAACAAGTATTACTGCGATAATACTTGTTATATTTTCTATTTATGCTACGAAGTTTTATTATTATTCCACAATGGAAGGTATTTTGAACAACGAAATAAGATATTCTACAAATTTGTACAGTTCCTACATGGCTGATTATGAATTAGACGAAGTAATCGCAGAAGATAAAAACCAATTTTATAGACAAACAGACTGTCAAGTTCAAATTTTGGACAACAACCAAATTGTTGTATTTGATTCCATTGCAAGTCCAAATCTAGGAAAAAAAATAGAAACATCTGATGTAGTAAATGCGGTCAATGGTCAAAATGGTAGCTACACTGGAAAGGTCAGTTATTCTGATTCAAATATAATTTCTGTATCAGTTCCACTAGAGTCTCGTGGAAAACAAGTTGGAGTTTTAAGATATATTTCAAGTTTAAAAGAAGTTGACAGAGCAATAAGAGTAAAGTCGGTTTCGTTTGCATTGTTTGGATTTTTAGTAATATTATTTAGTATTTTATTGAGCAAAATTCTAACAAAAAGTATTGTAAGACCTATTAATAGTTTGGCAAAAACTGCTGAAAAAATGGCAAAGGGTAACATGGAAGTACGAGCAAAAGAAAATAATACTGATGAAATTGGAAGACTTGGAATGACTTTGAATTTGTTGACAGACAATATCAACAAAAAAGAACAATTAAAAAATGAGTTTATTTCAAGTGTGTCACATGAGTTGAGAACTCCCTTAACTTCTATAAAAGGATGGGCACAAACGTTAAAATACGATCTTTCGGATTTAGAAACAACTACGATGGGGATTGATATTATAGATAGTGAATGTGACAGACTGACAACTATGGTTGAAGAATTGCTCGATTTTTCAAGATTTACTTCTGGAAGAATATCTATTGTTAAAAGAAAACAAAACTTAATAGAATTGGCTGAGCATATCAAAAATCAATTACTTCCTAAAGTTCGTTCCAAAGGTATTGATTTGATACTGAATTACGAAAGCCCCGAACTAATTGCTACTTTTGATGAAGATAGAATTAAACAAGTTTTCATAAACATTTTAGATAATGCTATAAAATTTACGCCAGAAAAAGGAACTATAATTATTAATATTGAAAAGATTGAAAAATTTGCAAAAGTATCCATAATAGATACTGGAATTGGAATTTCGTTTGAAGAAATTGAATTAGTAACTGGTAAATTCTATAAAGGTTCCAACTCAAACTCACACGTTGGTTTGGGACTTTCTATTTGTGAAGAAATAGTAAAACTTCACAAAGGAGAATTGATGATAAAATCTAAAATAGATGAAGGAACTACTGTTTCATTCACATTGCCATTAGGAGATGATGAAAATGAAAAAAACAACTAGTATATTAGTAGGTACGATTGTTTTAATATTGTTGATTGTGTTTATAATGTTTAGAAACAAAGAACAATCAGCGGTTGAAAATGTAAAAGTTCCTGATAATAATTTATTGATTGCAGCAGGAGTGTGGCAAATAGATAAGAAAGAAAATTTCGCGGATTCTAAATCAAAAATATCAGATGAAATAGGGAAACTTTACGTCGATCAATCTATAGCTGTTTTTGGGAAAAGATTTACAATCAACCCAAAGTTCTCATCAAAATTTGTAAGCTTACAAAATTATATTAACAAAAAGACAAACGATGAAAGCTTGAGCAAGGACTTTTCTAAAGATAAGAAAATGGTAATTACAATTTCTGACGGTAGCAAATTTTATCAAGATGTCGTTGTCATGGATAAAAACAATATAATTCTTCCATATAATGGCGTGCTTTATTATATGAAAAAGACAGAAAATAAAGTTAGCAGAACATTTATTGAAAATTATCAATCAACATATGAGAGCAAGTATTATGAAAATAAGGGAAATAATTTAAAAGACAAAGAAAATATTGCCATGTTAATTGGCATTAAAAACAAGGTTATACGAAATGGTAAAAGTGATATATCATACAGGACTATTTTATTAGATATCGACAAGAAAAACAGTGCTCAAATTTACCAAACATCGTCATTGTTTTTTCCAAGAAAAAATGGATTCTGGATAATGGACTATAAAAGGAACGAATTCGATAATAATTACGTAGAACAATTTATAACAAAACCAGTTTACTCAGGTGAAAATACAAAGGATAACAGAAAATTAGAATTTGATTCGCCTTCTGAAATAACATATCTTGGTCCAGAATATATATCTATTATGAAAATAAAAGATCAATTTGAAAATTATTCTATCTTTGATATAGATAAAATGAGCAATAATAATGAACTTAATATTGATCAAATTGGAGGGAAAGAAGCTGTAAATGTTTTAAAAAATTCTATCGTTGAAGAATCAGCTGACCCTAATATTGAAGTATCTACAGAAGATAAGAATGAGAATTACAAAAACATAGGAATAATAAGAAATTCTGGAAAGTGGAGTTATCAGACTCAGTACACGCTAAAAGATAATAACGAGATTAAATTAAAAAATGTAAGCCTAAATATAGTTTCGCAATTAAATATATCACCAGATGAATTGTCGATGAATTGGCAATCAATCAAAAACTTAAAAAGCAGTGCTTTAGATGCATATTCATCGCCAGACAAAAGGATATTAGTTGTACAAACAACTGATGAAATTTTAATTTATGACTACTCTAACGATAACAAATTAATAGGGAGTATTCCTATTACAAAAAATGATTCCATTATAATGAGTGAATGGGCGACAGGAAACTATGCTGAAATGTGGAAAAAAGAATTTAAAAACAACGAAAAAATTCCATCTTCATTCATAATTAACCAAAGACAGTAAATTTATTAAATTTATAATAAGAAGTAGATAATTTTCAAAATTATCTACTTTCTTTTAGTTATAGTCTTAATTATAACATTAAAATTATTTAAAACTCTTTACAAATTCTTAAAATAGTGTATAATAATATTGTTGTGGTAAAGATGTGCGCTTTTAGCTCAGTTGGTAGAGCAACTGACTCTTAATCAGTGGGCCCAGGGTTCGAGTCCCTGAAGGCGCACCATTTTTATAATTTAATATGCGCTTTTAGCTCAGTTGGTAGAGCAACTGACTCTTAATCAGTGGGCCCAGGGTTCGAGTCCCTGAAGGCGCACCATCTAATCCGAGATAAACTCGGATTTTTTTGTTTGAAAGAATAAAGCAATATAAAAATTCAATATATATGATATAATAAAAAAAGGAGGATAGACATGAAATCAATTTTATCTGTAATATGGAAATACAAAGGAGTTAGCTTTTTATTTGTTGTATTCGTAGCGATTTTACTACTCGTTGTACATTTCTTACATAATAAACTACAAAATAAACAAAAAAAATATATATTTACAAGTGTTATTTTTATTATATCAGCAATTTGTTTCGTAATGTCAATGTTATCTATTTTAAGTAAATTTGGACTTGTATTGTTAATGTTGTTCACTTTCACATTTGCATCTGCTGTAATTTGTTTAGCGTATTCTATGATTTTAGATGTAATGAATCCAATAGCGCAAAAGAAAAAAAGCTTAGAGTTTCGAAATATAATTGACAAGTTCGACAGGCTAGTTGAAGAATCAAGGAGTACTAAATAATGAAAATTGGCGCATTTTTTGATATTGATGGAACAATTGCTAGAGATTCTCTAATGATTGAACATTTTAAGAAACTAGTTAATTTTGAAATAATTGATCAAAAATTATATTACGAAAAAGTTTATCCAGCTTACCAAAAATACGAAAAAAGGAAAATAGACTATGATGATTATTTGAACGAATTAGTCGATGTGTATAAATACAACCTTAAGGGATTTAGTAGTGAGTTCAACGAATTTATATCCAATCAAGTAATCAGCCAGGTTAAAGAAAAGGTGTACAGATATACTCGAAAGATGATAGAATTTCACAAGAAAAATAATCATTTGATATTTTTTATTTCTGGGAGTCCAGATTTTTTAGTTAAAGAAATGGCTGAAAGTTATGGAGTAACAGAATATAGGGCATCTTTGTATTTAAAAAAATCTGGGATGTATACTGGAGAAGTTGTTCCAATGTGGGATAAAAATAGCAAAAAGGCAGTTATCGATAAAATTGTTGAATCTTATGATATTGATGTAGATAACTCATATTGTTACGGTGATACCTCCGGAGATTTTTCTATGATTAATATGATGGGAAAACCTACAGCGATTAATCCTACAAAAGAACTATTTGAACTAATAAGAGCTAATGAAAAAATAAATGAAAAAACAAAAATTATAATTGAACGAAAAGATGTAATTTATGATTTTCCTAAAAATGGTAAAATTTTAGATATTTAAACAGCATAATAGACTCTCCTCACAATAATGAGGAGAGTTTTTTATATGGAAAAACCGCTGAAGAATTTTAAGATTCTCAGCGGTCTAAATTTTTACTTTAATTTTGTTTGAAATAATTTTTGTCGTATTTAAATGATCTAACGAGCTTACCTATTTGAAATACTCTGTTGTCAGGGTCATTTGGCATATCGCATGTCATCAAAGAAATAATTGGCTTGTTATCATATTTTTCAATTCTATCGTCATCTAACATATAAAAAGCATAAGAGTCAGTAACTTTTCTATCTACAATCTCATATTCGTAAATATTTTTCTTATCTGTAATGTAAACTTTAGTACCTTTTGTCAAATCATACACTTTACTAAATAAAGAGCCGTTTCTCTTCATATAGTGACCTGTAAGTGTGTAATTTTTTTCTCCCATTTTTTGGTTTTCTTTCATTGTTGCTGCACCACTTAATAAATGTTCATCAGTTACACCACGATGAATAGGAAGACTCAAATTATAGTCAGGGATAATTATTTGTCCAATAACATTTTCTCCACTAATAGCTGTAAAATTAAACAATGACGTTGTTGTGCTAATAGAGTTTACAGCATCAAAGTCGTTTTTGAATTCCTTTTTGTTGTTCTGTTCCATCTCTGTGGATGATATATCATTACTTATATCATTTTCACTGTAATAAGTAGGTATTAATCTAGCTGCGAAATATAAAGCGAAAAGTAAAATACCTATTGTCATTAAAAATATTCCAAATTTTTTTCTCATATTCATCCTCTTTAAAATTTATTACGTAGAGTATTTTAACATATATTTAAATTTTAGTAAATATCATAAAGAACAAATATTCAGAACGAATAAAAACATTGATATCATCATATATAAAAGATATTATTAATGTAGTGGAATGAAAGTGGAACAAAGTGGAGGGAAAAATGTTTATCAATGAATATTTTCATAATATAGACTCAAAAGGTCGCGTTATTATGCCTTCAAAATTTAGAGATGAAATAGGAGAAGAATTCTACATTACAAAAGGAATGGACGAATGTCTTTTTGTATATCCTGTATCCGCTTTTATCCAAATGACCGAAAAGCTTAATAAGTTGTCATTGACTAGAAGACAAGCAAGAGCGTTTTCAAGGGTGTTTTTTGCAGGTGCTAGTAACCAAGAAATTGATAAGCAAGGAAGGTTTTTAATTCCTCAATCCTTGAGAAGCTATGCAGATATAAAAAAAGAAGTTGCAATTATTGGGGTATCCAATCGTATAGAAATATGGGATAAAGAAAAATGGGAACAATACTCTAATGATTCTTCACTAAACTATGACGATTTAGCAGATGATTTAAATGATCTTGATTTGTAGGTGAATTATGAAATTCAAGCATGTGCCAATTTTATTAAATGAATGCATCGAAAATTTGAATATTAGAGACGGCAAGATTTATGTGGATTGCACTGTGGGAGGAGCTGGACATTCCAGAGAAATTGCAAAAAGAATTGGCGATGGAAAGTTGATTTGTTTTGATCAAGACGAAGATGCATTAAAAGTTGCGAAAAAACGATTAGAAAAATTTAGGGATAAGGTTATCTTCATAAAGGATAATTTTAAGAATATTAAAAATGATTTACATGACTTGGGAATTAAAAAAGTCGATGGGATTTTAATGGATATAGGTGTTAGTTCATATCAAATTGATGAAGATAGCAGAGGATTTTCATACATGCATGATGGTGATTTGGATATGAGAATGGATCAATCCAATCCAATAAGTGCAAAAGATATTGTGAACACTTATTCAAAAGAAGACTTGGAAAATATTATTTTCAAATATTCAGATGAAAAATGGGCCAAAAGAATTGCTGAATTTATTTGTAATGAGAGAGAAATTAAACCAATTAATACTACTTTTGAATTAGTTGAGGTAATTGAAAAAGCGATTCCCAAAAAGGTTAGAGTGAATCAAAAAGGCCACAGCGCTAAGAAAACTTTTCAAGCAATTAGAATTGAAGTTAACAAAGAATTAGATGTTTTGGAACAGGCTGTAGGAGATTGCATAGATTTATTGAATCCTGAAGGCAGAATTTGCATAATAACGTTTCATTCTTTGGAGGATAAAATTTGCAAAGACATTTTCAGACAAAGACAGAAAGGTTGTATATGTCCTCCGGAAATTCCAGTTTGTGTTTGCAATCATAAACCAGAAATTAAGATTATTACTAGAAAGCCGATAGAACCTTCAAAAGAAGAATTGGAACAAAATTCTAGGGCTAGAAGCGCAAAATTAAGAGTAGCTGAAAAGATTATTTAATTTGTAAATTATTTGACTGATAAATGGAGACAAAAATGGGTAACGCACAAAGAAAAATAGAAGTATTTCCACAATACGTAGAAAAAAAAGAATTAGAAGTAAAGAAAATTGAACAAACAAAAAAATTAAATAGACCAAGCAGAAAAACAAATCTTTTTTCTACATTTAATAAGGTAATGATTTGTGTGGTTATTTGTTTATCTATTTTAGTAATGAATCGTTACTCTAAAATTCAAAACATGTCTAGTGAATTAAAAGAAGTAAAAAATCAAGTAATGCTTACAGAAGGTAATCGAGATGTGATAAAATCTAGTATAGAAAGTAAACTAACTAATAAAAACATTGAAGAAATAGCAAAAAATAATTTGGGTATGCAATTTCCTGAAAATGCTCAAATTATGTACTTAAAATTAGAGGAAAAATAAT
>QWCB01006565.1_pt1 | contig 18210 bp, 14 predicted proteins | sample 1972511 | NCBI WGS metagenome assembly QWCB01 (sample SAMN09866719, study PRJNA288562) | Human gut metagenome isolate term5_stool, whole genome shotgun sequencing... | isolation source: gut | host: Homo sapiens | place: USA: California
TTTCCATGATAGTTTATTTTGGGGGTAAATCTTTACCGCAAAAATAAACATTATTCCGTCACATTGAACCTATTGCCGGCGATATTCTTTAGGTGACATACCGGTGTGATGCTTGAAATACTTGCCAAAGAACGACTGGTTGGCAAAGTGCAGCTCGTCCGCAATTTCCTGAATGCTCAGCTCGGAAGACTTCAACAAGGCTTTGGCTTCCAAAACGACGAGACTGTCAATCCATTCGCCTGCCGTCTTTCCGCTGATTTCCTTCACTACGGTGGAAAGGTGCTTGGCGGTGAGGAACATCTTATCGGCATAATAGGACACACTTCGCTCTTCCTTATAGGACTCTGAAACGGCACGGATAAAGCGTTCGAACAAGTCTTCCTTCCTGCTTTTGGGTATGCGCTCCTGAACGGCATGCCCTTGATAGATGTTGTATATCTCATAGAACAGTGCCAGCAGCAATCCCTGGGTGATTTCCTTACGGAAAGGATTGTCCTTCAGCTTCACCTTGCTCCAGAGGAAAGAGTGATACTCCTGGAATGATTGGGATTCCTCCGGAGTGATGTGGACGAAAGGCCGTTCCTTAATCATGAAGAACATGGGGAAAAGCTGTTGCATGGTGGGTATCACCATATCCATAAAATCTTTTGAGACGGCAATGAAAAGTCCGGCAAAGTCATCGGAGCGTTCTCCTTGCAGAACAATCTGGTCGGGAAGGATAATACCCAACATACCTTCCCGCATTTCACATTGCTGCAAGTTGAGTTCCAGTTTGCACCACCCTTTCAGGCAGACAGTCAGGCAAGCAGCATTCAAACGGGTGGGATAAGAGCTCAAAGACATGTCCTTGATGTCATCAAAAATAGCAAAATCATTGCCGATGAAATCGATCATCGGCAAATGATGTATCTGGGAAATATCTACATTCCGTATTCTCTTAGTATCCATGGTTTTTGTGCTTTGGCGACAAATGTAGGACTATTTTGCGGAATTTAGCTCTAAAAATCCTTAAATGGAAACTTTTAGTTCATTATCTTGAAGCCGACAAAGAAGGTTCTCGGCTGCGTAGGTCCGTAGAAATAGCCCGCATCGCGGAATTCCCCTTTATCCAGGTCTTTCTGGAAACTGTTGAAGATATTCTGTACACCCGTATTCAACTGAAGCTTGATATGGTCGTGAAGCACAAACGTATAGTTCAGCTTCACATTCAGGTCCAGGAATTGGGGAGTATGCTCCATGCGGTCCGAGGTGATATTGCAGAAGGCACCTTCGGGAGCATCTTCCGGTGCGTAGTGCGGAACAATCATCTTTCCCGTATAAGTGCCGGAAAGGGAGAAGTCGAAATTCTTCACCGGCGCCGAGGAGAAAGTGAAATATCCGTAATAGTCCGGTGTACGGGGCATGCGCTTGGTGGTAAGGTCTTTGCCGTCCACCTTCGTCCAGGCTTCCTCATGGATATAGCGGCTGCGCTGCGCCGTGAAGCCGAGCTGGAACTGCGCCTCCTTGCCGTGGGCAATCTTCGCATCCAGATTGGCACCGTATACGCGTGCGCCGTTTCCGTTGCGGCGCTCCTTGATGACATCCCCTACTTCGTTCTTGCCGATATCTTCGAGCACAAAGACGTGGCGCAGGTCTGTATAGAAACCCTCCACCAGGATGTTTGCCTGCCAGTGTCCCAGATGGGCAGTCCAGTCCACCGAACCGCTGTAACTGTTGGAGCGTTCTTCACTCAGGTTATCGGCGAGTTTGATTTGGACTCCCTTGCCGCCTACTGCCGTCACGTGCAAGTCCTCATCGTATGCCTGCGGAGCGCGGAAACCGGTAGAGTAAGTCAAGCGTGCCTGAAAATCATCTGCCGGCTTGTAGAGCAGGTTGACGCGGGGGCTGAAAATAAGCTTGTCTATCAGGTTGTGTTTGTCCAGGCGGGCGCCGACCAGCATGGTCAGTACGTTCATCTTCCACTCATTCTGCACGAAGGCGCTGGCAATGCGGACATCCTGCTCCATGTCACGATGATAGCCGGTCATGATGTCGTGCAGGGAGTTGTTCTGATATTCCAGTCCGCCGGTGAAGGTGGCGGGGGCAAAGAAGCAGTTGTCCATATTGCCCACATACATGCCGCCGGCAACCCAGGTCAGGTCTTTCGTCTTGCCGTAGGCATTCATGTTCTTTTGGGCACCATAGTAGCTGTTGCGGTCGGTGTGCTGGATGGAGGTGTAAGCCGAAATCTTATGCTTGTACTCTTTCCAGAACAAATCATAACTCACGCCTCCGCTATTGATGATATGCTTGGTCTGCTCGGTGATGTCCGTCTCGTGCGGCTGCAAATCGAATTTGTTGCCTCCGCGACGAAGTTCGTTGGTGGTATGGTATTCCAGATTGATGCGGCTGAAATGCGTAGGACGGTAATAGGCGCGGAAGCCGAAAGTATTCATGTTCAGCTTGCCCAGCTCGGAAAAGCCATCGCCATCGCGGTCGTAGGGGTTGCGGTTGCGGTAACTCTCATAAAAGGCAATGCCGTAAGAGTTATCTTTGGCAACCAGCGACACATTGCCACCCATATATTGCTCCCAGGACTTGCCGTCCATATTGGAGAACATGCTCGATACCTGAAAGGAATTGTTGATGGGGTCTTTGGTTATAATATTGATAGTTCCTCCCACAGCATTGGCCCCAAACAAGGCAGAGCCTCCGCCACGCACCACTTCTACCCGTTCAATCATGTTCACGGGGATTTGCTCCAATCCGTACACACCGCTCAATGCACTGATGATGGGACGGCTGTTTATCAATATCTGCGAATACGGACCTTCCAAGCCATTGATGCGCACCTGGGGGAAACCACAGTTCTGGCAGTTGTTCTCCACACGCAAGCCCGATTGGTAGTTCAGTGTCTTGGCAAGGTCGGTGGAGTTGACCATCTCGAACAATTTGGTACTCATCACATTTACAACTACCGGAGCTGCCTTGCGGCTTACCTCGTTGCGGTTGGCGGATACCACCACTTCATCGGTCATGAAACTCTCCTCTTCCATCGGGAAATGTATGACGGCAGTAAAGTCCTTGCTCACCGTCACCTCCTTCTCTTGGGTCTTGTAACCCACTGCCGACACACGGAGCTTGTATTTTCCCGCCGGAAGCTTGCGGAACTCAAATTGTCCTTCTTCATTGGAAACCGTTCCCTGACCACTGCCGATAATCAAAACCGTGGCATACGGTATATTTTCCTCCGTACCTTTCACTATCACATGGCCGGAAATCATATTGCCTTCTTTTATAGGATTTACGGCAAAAGCTACGCTGGCACTTACCACTGCAAGTACCAACGCCAAAATGTATTGTTTCATCAAATTAGCGCTCTAAATAAAAAAAATAATTCAAGTCTGAAAAAAGATAATCATCCGAGATGCCGCACTTCGTTCACTGAAATGCCGGACTTCGAGACTAAAATGCCTGGTATCTACATACAAAAAATCCAGGCGTTTTTAAACCTAATGACTATGAAAAAAGAGCGGGAGGAGCGCGAAGGGAAAGGGTACGTATCACTTCCCCCTTAACAGTAGGTGTTGCCGGTTTGGCTCTGAGCATGGCCAGCAAAGGACGCATCGGGTGCTGAACCTCATACACATCCACCCCGGAAGAGTAGAATGCCGACAAATGCCCGATGACCAGAAGGGAAGTCTGGGAGTGAGAGTGTGTGCCATGAAAAGGGTGCGAGTGCGTTATCATCACCCCATTCACATAATGGACGTGAGTGAACGCGGTGATGCTTGCCTGGTACATGATAAACAGTACCAGCAAGCTCAATGCGCCTATATTTTTTTTCTTCTGCTTCACGTCCAAAAACTTACATTATAGATTCTGAGCCGCAAAGATAGTGAATTATTCTTTAACTTTGCCAAACAAGAACTCATAATCACGCATGGAAGCCGGAGCCACCCATTCTTCGGGAATAAACTTCCACTGATTCAGCGCACGCGGTTCAATCACCTTCTTTCGCTCGATGTACTGCATCAGATAATAGCGTAAGTCCTTATCCGTAGAGTGGATGATGCGCTCCTTCAATTCATCCTGCGAGATGCCGGAACCCTTTGTCAGCAATTCGCCGCCACCGTTTCCGCGATAAGAATTCACCGCTACCTTATACATTTTATCCATATCGAACGGGGTACCGTCTGCCATACTGAGAATGGCTACCTTCTCCCCATCCGGCTTGGTCACATCCACCGTGTAGATAATACCCGCCGCAGAATCGAAGTTGAAGCTGAAATTCTTGAATGAGGCCCTATCCGTAGCACCTTCGCGGCGCTTCTCACGGAAGAGAAGGATATGGTCGTCCGGAGACTTCATCCGATTGGTCCACAAATCATACGACATCTCCAAGGCATCGCGTATCTCCTTCCCCGTCAGACGCATGGTGTAAAGCATATTTTCGTACTTATACAGATTGAACATATCGTTCACAAAAATGTCTCCTTTACGGATTTCCGTATCATAGGACAAAGGAGCCGCAAAAGAAATATCCGCTCCGCTGATTGCCAACTGCAATTCGTGGATAAGGTCTATAAAAGCGGAAGAACCGAAATAGGCAGGACGTGTGGAGATAGTCTCGGTAAAGGAACCAATTTTCTTGGAAACAAAATTCTGCACAGCTTCATTTTCGGGGGCAAAGCGTTGCATGAACTCTTCGCTGACGCCGTAGTCTTGCGTATCGGACAGTATGCCGTCTATCTTCTTGTCTATAACTTTACCATCACGCAGTTTCAAGGTTATATCCACATTACTCACAACAACACCGTTGCTGGCAGGGTCCATCACCAGTACCGAGTCACCGGCTATGTTGCACACCCTCTTGCATTCGCGCGCATGGTCGTGCCCCATCAGGACAATATCGAATCCCGGCACGTTGCACGCCACTTCCACCGAAGCGTTTTCGCGATACTTGCCTCCCATCAGCTGGGCATCCTGGCCGGCATGGAACATACCGATAACCAAATCAGGCTTTTCCTGCTCACGGATAATCTTCATCCATTTGCGGGCAGTCTCCTCCATATCGTCGAAACGCAGCCCTTTCCACAGATTCTCTGAAAGCCATACGGGGATGGCAGGAGTTATCATACCGAGAACCACAATTTTCACTCCGTCACGTTCCAGCACCTCATAGGGTTTGAAATGGGTTTCTCCGGTAGCAGTATCCACAATATTGGCACCCAATATCGGAAAACGGCAGTCACCTGCCCAACGGTCGAAAACGGTACGGCCGGTCTCTACGTCATGGTTACCCATATTACCGGCATTATACCCCATGAAATTCATCATCTCCGCTGCCAGATGAGGGGCAACGGTATCTATGTAATTATAATAATAGGCTGTGGGCTGTCCCTGCAGAATGTCGCCATTGTCCAAAAGAATCAGGTTTTCGCCATAAGCCTCACGTTCTTTTTGCACCAAAGCATGCACACGTGCCAGACTGCCGGTTGCCTCCCGGCGGCGTATAAAGTCGTAGGGATAGTAGTTGCCGTGTATATCACTGGTCTGTACGACTTTCAGTTTCACCTCTCTTTCCTGCGCAGGCAGTATGCTTGTCAGGACAAAAATCCAGATAAAAAAACAACTAAATCTTTTCATTATATATCCTTATTTCTTGTCGGTTCTTATAAGTTCATAGGGTGGGTAAACATAAACCGCGCTCCATCCGTATAGGCAGGATCTATCCAAATCTCGCCGCCCCACTTCTCAACGGTCAGCTTACAGATGGACAGGCCCAAGCCGGTTCCCTGCACATATTCGTTCAGCTTCTCGAAACGTTCGAACACCCGTTTCTGTTTGTCCAAAGGAATGCCGCAACCGGTGTCGGTCACCGAAAATACTGCTACATTCCCTGCTGTATCCAGTTCCAGCTTCAAGGTTATCGTGCCTTCTTTTGTAAACTTGTCCGCATTGGAAAGCAGATTTATCACAACCTGCTGTAAACGCTGCACATCCGTCCGCATCTCCACTACCTCACGTTCACACTCAAATAAGAATTGATTGGTCGACCTGCGTGCCTGGGCCACGGAAGCTACTACCTGCTGGCATATCTGCACTACATTGCAGCTCTCCAAAGAAAGGATGACGCGGTCGGCCTCCAAACGGGACACATCCAATATGTCATTGATTAGCCGAAGCAGCAAATCAGAGTTGGTCCTGATAATCTCGAAATAGCCACGCTGTTCTTCTTCCGAGGCTCCTCCGGCAGACAGCACGTCCGAGAAGCCCACAATCGCATTCAATGGAGTACGGATTTCGTGGCTCATATTGGCAAGGAAAGCACTCTTCAGGCGGCTGGATTCTTCGGCACGGTCCTTTGCTTCGCGCAAGGCACCTTCGGATACCTCCAGTTCATCCTTCAACTTCTTTGTATGATAATAAAAATAAAGGGAAACGAACAAACCGCCCAACAGCACCAACAGAACAACACCGACAAACCAGATATGATACTTGTACTGCTCGTAGAAAGAAGGGGTTACGTTCAGCATCTTTACCGGTTCCGGAAGGCCGGCGATATTCAGTTTCTTTTCCTTCACAAGTTTGCCGTCCAGTATGGTCTCATTCGGAATGATTTCCATATGGGTCTCACTATCCTGGGAGGTGGTCAGCAGGCGGTAAGACTGTCTTGCCATCTCCTTGCCCAAAGCACGGTAGGCAGGAACGACACCTGCCACAGCCCAATATCCCAAGCCTACGGAACTGAGCGAGAAAGTGGGCAAAGTGGGAGCTGCTTCCATCATGGCGTAGGTTGCATTCCGCATGAAGTAACCATCGTTCATGTCCACACGCCATGTCCCCATCAATATAGCTGTATTTTCCGGTAACTCATGCAATCTGTCACAAATGGTATATATGGTATTGACGCGTCCGTCCAGCAGAATCAGGTTTAGTTCCGGGAACTTCTGCATCTCCTTCACTACATAGGCCTGCATGGCAACGCCGCCATAACTGTTGTCTGAGACAAAAGCGATATTCTTGGTGCCGGGATACATCTGCTTTATCATATTGATGTTGGCCTCCACATCATACTCATAAACGAAGCCCCAGAGAAAGATAGGCAGCCCAGGCTTCCTGCCCTATAAGTACAATCAGCGCCGGACTTTTATCACCTTGATATTTAGCCAACAGCTCAGCCATTCTCCTCTCCCAAAGAGGGGATTCGGAAAAACTCTTGCAGTTCATGTTCTCCAATGCGATGGTGTTTGTCCCGCCCAGGCGTTGGAACTCCTCCATAAAGTCGGAGATGTTGCCGGAAGTACGGCCGGCATCCGGATTATAGGAACTGATAATCAGTACCGGATGCTCTCCCGTAATAGAAAAAGCGGGCAAAAGGCAACAGAAAAGCGCTACCATGCATGGTAATATTGTACGATATATGTGTTTCAATTGATTGATTCGTTTAATTGCTCCATAGCTTTGACAAATATAGATAAAAGTTGGAACCTAAAGAAAAAACAACAATTGTTTTTTTGTACTTTTGGCACCTATTATAAAATGAGATACAAAATGATACAAGATTTTCATCGAATGATATCTGCCGCTCTCGGCATATCAGAAAGACAAATAAGCCAGACCCTCGGCCTGCTGGAAGACGGAGCGACAATCCCTTTCATCAGCCGTTACCGCAAGGAAGCAACGGGAGGACTGGACGAAGTGCAGATTGAAGCTATCCAGACGCAATATGAGAAACTGAGCGAAACCGCCAAACGTAAAGAAACCATCCTGAACACCATACAGGAACAAGGTAAACTGACCGCCGAACTTCAGAAGCGCATCGAGGAGACTTGGGACAATACCCTACTGGAGGACATCTACCTCCCCTACAAGCCCAAACGGAAAACACGTGCCGAAGCAGCCCGTCAAAAAGGACTGTACGTGAAAGGAGACGTGAAGAACGTGGAAGATGCACTGAAAGGTGCCCGTGACATCATAGCCGAGCATGTTAGCGAAGACGAACGTGCCCGAAACAGCGTGCGCAACGCATTTGCCCGCCAAGGCACACTGACCGCCAAGGTGGTGAAAGGCAAAGAAGAGGAAGCGACCAAATACCGCGACTACTTCGATTGCTCCGAATCGTTGAAGCGATGCAGCTCCCACCGCCTGCTCGCCATCCGGCGTGCCGAAGCGGAAGGCCTGCTGAAAGTCAGCATCAGCCCAGACGATGAGGAGTGCGTGGAACGGCTGGAACGCCAATTCGTGCGGAGCAACAACCCCTGCGGACAGCAAGTGGCGGAAGCCGTGCAGGATTCCTACAAACGCCTATTGAAGCCATCCATAGAGACGGAATTTGCCACGCAAAGTAAGGAACGTGCTGATGAGGAAGCCATCAAGGTATTTGCCGAAAACCTCCGTCAGTTGTTGCTGGCTTCACCACTGGGGCAAAAGCGTGTGATGGGTATAGACCCCGGATTTCGTACGGGTTGTAAAGTCGTGTGCCTCGATGCACAAGGAAATCTGCTCCACAATGAGAACATCTACCCCCACCCTCCGGTCAGCAAGCAGAAAGAGGCATTTGCCAAGCTGCAAATGATGATAGAGTCTTATAAGATAGATGCCGTTGCCATAGGTAACGGAACAGCCAGCCGCGAGACGGAGGAGTTCTTGAAACATCAGCGCTTCAACCGCGACATACAGATATTCATCGTCAGCGAGCAGGGAGCTTCCATCTATTCGGCCTCTAAAATCGCACGGGACGAGTTTCCCGACTACGACGTCACCGTACGCGGTGCTGTGTCCATAGGCAGACGACTGATGGACCCGCTGGCAGAGTTGGTAAAGATTGACCCGAAATCTATTGGTGTGGGGCAATACCAGCATGACGTGGACCAAACCAAGCTGAAAAAATCACTGGACCAGACCGTAGAAAACTGTGTAAACTTGGTAGGTGTCAACCTGAACACCGCAAGCAGCCATCTGCTGACCTATATCTCGGGATTGGGTCCGCAACTGGCACAGAACATTGTGAACTATCGCGCCGAAAACGGTGCCTTCACCTCGCGCAAGGAACTGATTAAAGTACCGCGCATGGGTGCCAAGGCATTTGAGCAATGTGCCGGCTTCCTACGTATTCCGCAGGCAAAGAATCCGCTGGACAATACTGCCGTACACCCGGAAAGCTATTGCATCGTAGAACAAATGGCAAAGGACTTGGGTTGCAGCGTAGCCGAGCTGATAGCCAGCCGGGAGCTGCGTCTGAAGATTAATCCCGAACGCTACCTCTCCCCCACCGTGGGCATGCCGACACTGAAAGACATCCTGCAAGAGCTGGACAAGCCCGGACGTGACCCACGCGGACCGATAAAGATATTTGAATTTGACAAGAACGTGCGCACCATCAACGACCTGCGCGAAGGCATGGAATTGCCCGGCATCGTAGGAAACATCACCAACTTCGGCGCATTTGTCGACATAGGCATCAAGGAAAACGGACTGGTACACCTCTCCCAACTCGCCGACAGATTCATATCAGACCCTAATGAAGTAGTGTCCATTCACCAGCATATACGCGTAAAGGTACTCAGCATAGATATGGACCGGAAACGCATACAGCTGACAATGAAAGGAGTGGAACAGAATTAGTGATTAGTGATTAGGGATTAATGATTAATGATTAATGGTTAGTGGTTTCCGTATTAATCATTAATCATTAATCATTAATCATTAATCATTAATCACTAATCCCTTATAATAGTGTCTTAAGATAAATACTGTACCAAGCACTAAAAGTAGTGAACACAGAATAGAGCCTTCGAACCCGAAAGTTCCTCCATTTATCAGATTTTCTTCCGGAAAGTGAAGAATCAGCAGATTCTCATTGCTAAATTCATTTCCACTGACTTTATATCCCAAAACAGAACCTTGAATCCAGTTCCAAAACCAATGCAAGGCAATGGGGAAACAGAGGTTGCGCGTGTATATATAGGAAGCTCCCAAGAAACAACCCGCCAGCATGATATTCAAAAACGGGACGAAGGCAAAGCTGGGATTGAAAAGATGCATCAACGAAAATAACACCGCAGAGATAAGCAATGCCACAAACTTATTGACGCCTCCATCCAGCATACGCCCTAAAATGAAACCGCGTCCAATAACTTCTTCCGTAACTGCCACTAAAAAATAAAGCAAAAGACTCGACAACAACGAAATGGGAGAAAACAAGACCCCTGCCACTTCCACAGCCCCCAACAATAAAGACAAGCCAAAACCAACTGCATACAAGAACACGACAAACAAAGCTCCGTTCAGCAGGCTTCTGCCCCATCCCTTCAAAGACAAGCCCAAGCCCGAAAAAGGAAGCTTCCTGAAGCCCAGCACCATACAAGCGGCAATAAGCCCACTGGCCAACATCAAGACTTCATTCAACATCATTGAATAGACGCTCATCCCACCAGCTTGTGTCTTCAACTCAGGGAAAGCAATCGCAAAAGGTATGGCAAACAAAAACAGAAAAATCATAAAAAGTACAGTAAACAGTACTATATCAACGAATGCCAGCCAAATACGTTTTGTTTTACTCATAGCAACACACTCTTCCTTCACCGTTTCTTCCGTCTCCATTTGTATCTCATTTTGATTAATATCCGACAAAAATAATAATAAAAAGAAAAAACTTCATGTATTCCTGCCGGTTTCTTCTTATATTTGAAAAATCAATCTGGAATCGACAAACATGAAACTAAGAAAAATACTTTTAGCCGTTGCCGGACTGGCGTTAATGCTGAATGCCTCGGCACAAAAATCCAAAAGATACTACGTGGCCAAACCTGGCACCCTGGTGGAACTGATGACAGAAGCGGAAGCCAATGAAATCACCCAACTGACCCTGCAGGGCAAGCTGAATGCCGTAGATTTCAGGCATCTACGGGATGAATTCAAAAACCTGCAACTGCTGGACATTTCCAATGCCTCCATCAGCATGTATGCAGGCAAGAACGGGACTTATCCAAACCGTTTTTATGTATATCCTGCCAATTGCATTCCGGCATATGCCTTCTGCAAGCAAATGGACGACAGTACATTTGTAGGTAAGGAGACGCTGACCAGGATTATCCTTTCCGACAAGACCAAGAACATCGAAGATGCTGCCTTTAAGGGATGCAAAAATCTCAAGATATGCCAGATACGGAAGAAAACGGCTCCCAATCTGTTGTCCGAAGCATTGGCCGATAGCGTTACAGCCATATTTGTTCCATTGGGATGCAGTGACTCCTATCGTACCAAAAAGAAATGGGAAACCTTTGCATTCATTGAAGGAGAACCACTGACAGTAAATGTGCAGATTGGTAAAATGGGCAGCCTTGCCAGCGAACTGTTAAGAGCCGGATTTCAGCCCAAAGACGTTAACTTTCTGACCGTTGAAGGAAAAATGGACGAAGCCGACTTCACATTGATACGCGACTATATGCCCAATCTGGTTTCCATCGACATGACCAACAGTAATGCCACTGCAATTCCCGACTATACTTTCACCCAAAAGAAGTATCTGCTGAACGTACGGCTCCCGCAAGAGCTTAGAAGCATTGGACAGCGTGCATTCAGTGGCTGCGGCCGTTTGTGCGGCACGCTGGTGCTTCCTGCCAGTGTAACCGCCATTGAGTACGGAGCATTTATGGGATGCGACAACCTGCGCTATGTGCTTGCCACGGGGAATAAGATTACCACGCTAGGCGACAACCTTTTCGGCGAAAGCCAAGGCAAAATTATATATAAGGAGAAACAATAACTCAGACTATTCCCCGCCTTAATAAGAACAAAGAGACTCTTTTAATAGCAAAAGAAGGTGTGTCAGAATGATAGCTAAAAATCATTCTGACACACCTTCTTCTTTTTTTCAATATCGCACAAGCCTTTATTAAACCAAAAAGATATGAAAGAAGAATCGTTCCATCATGGCAGAAATATTGTTCCACCGTGGTAAAAAAATCGTTCCACCATGGTGGAACGATTTTTTCCTCATGATGGAACGATTTAAAATATGCTTATTTAGTCCTTAGCTTCCGTTATCACTTTGTTGCGTACATACGTGCACGCAACTCCTTGATGTGGTCTAAAGTGATGTATTCGTCATACTCCATCATCTTGTCGATAATACCGTTCGGAGTCAATTCGATGATACGGTTGGCAACCGTCTGAATGAACTCGTGGTCGTGGGATGAGAAAAGGATATTGCCTTTATAGGTCTTTAGATTATTGTTGAATGCCTGGATAGACTCCAAGTCGAGGTGATTGGTAGGTGTATCCAGAATCAAGCAATTGGCATTGCGCAGCTGCATACGTGCAATCATGCAACGCATCTTCTCACCTCCCGACAATACGCTTGCTTTCTTCAGCACCTCCTCGCCGGAGAACAGCATACGTCCCAGGAAGCTCTTCATATAGACTTCATTGCCTTCACCGAACTGGCTCAACCAGTCCACCAGATTCAGGTCTGTATTAAAGAATGCAGTATTGTCCAGCGGCAGGTAAGCGGTGGTGATAGTCACACCCCAGTTGAAAGTACCTGCATCCGGTTTCATATTCTCGTTGATAATCTCGAACAGGGCGGTCATGGCACGCGGGTCGTGCGAAAGGAATACAATCTTGTCTCCCTTCTCTACGTTGAAGTTGACGTCGCGGAACAGCACCGTACCATCTTCCAGCGTTTTCGTCAAACCGGAAACTTCCAGAATCTGATTACCCGGTTCGCGTTCGGGCGTAAAGATGATGCCCGGATACTTACGTGATGACGGCTTGATTTCTTCTACATTCAGTTTCTCCAACATCTTCTTGCGGCTGGTAGTCTGCTTGCTCTTTGCCACATTGGCACTGAATCGGCGGATAAACTCTTCCAGCTCTTTCTTCTTCTCCTCGGCCTTTGCCTTCTGGTTCTGCTGCTGACGGAGCGCCAGCTGGCTGGACTCGTACCAGAAGCTATAGTTACCGGCAAAGAGGTTAATCTTTCCGTAGTCGATGTCCACCGTATGCGTACAAACGGAGTCGAGGAAGTGACGGTCGTGGCTTACCACCAGCACCGTATGCTCAAAGTTGGAGAGGTACTCTTCCAGCCAAGTCACGGTCTCCATATCCAAGTCATTGGTAGGCTCGTCCAGCAGCAAGTTATCAGGATTTCCATAGAGAGCTTGCGCCAGCATGACACGCACCTTTTCTTTGTTGTTCAACTCACCCATCAACAGATAATGCTTGTCTTCCTTGATACCCAAACCACTCAACAAGGCGGCAGCATCGCTTTCGGCATTCCAGCCGTCCAACTCGGCAAATTTCTCTTCCAATTCGGAAACCTTCAGTCCATCCTCGTCTGTGAAATCCTCTTTGGCATACAGCACTTCACGCTGCTTCATGATATCCCACAACACCGTGTGTCCCATCATCACCGTGTCCATCACCGTAAAAGCATCCCACTTGAAGTGGTCCTGGCTCAAAACGGAAAGACGCTCTCCCGGAGCCAGCATGATGGAGCCCGTCGTAGGGTCCAGCTCCCCGGAAATCGTTTTCAGGAAAGTAGATTTTCCGGCGCCGTTGGCACCGATGATACCATAACAGTTACCACTTGTAAACTTCAAGTTTACGTCATTGAACAACACTCTTTTACCAAACTGTACTGAGACATTAGAGACTGTAATCATCTTTATATTTACGATTTATTTATTTACAATTTACTATTTAATACCTATTAGTCTGCGAATTGCGAGTGCAAAGATAGTTATTTTTCCATGAATAGACACAGAGAAGCGCTGTCAATCTGACATAAAAGTATTACCTTTGCAGCGTTTTCGGCAAAAATATCCGTTTTGGCAAAGTTTTTGCTGGAGCACTAATATCGTATTAACTTAAACCCTTAACAGCAATGAAAGCTAAATCATTTTACAAGAATAATAAGCATAACAATATGAATCCGAAAGAAAAAGAAAACAACCAGGAAGAGGAGCTGAAAACTCAAGCTACTCCTAACGAATGTGACGAAGAAACTGTCGGACAAGAAACTTCACAAGAAAACGAAGCTCCCCTGACAGAAGAAGAAAAGCTCGCCCAGGAACTGGAAAAGGCCAATGAACAGATTGAAGAGCAGAAGGACAAATACCTGCGCTTGTCTGCCGAGTTTGACAATTACCGCAAACGTACCATGAAGGAGAAAGCAGAACTCATCCTGAACGGTGGTGAAAAGAGTATCAGCAGTATCCTACCCATTGTGGATGACTTTGAACGCGCCCTCAAAAACATGGAGACAGCCACCGACGTAGCCGCCGTAAAAGAAGGCGTTGAACTGATCTACAACAAATTCATGTCTGTATTGGGACAAAACGGCGTTAAGGTAATAGAGACAAAGGAACAACCGCTCGATACAGACTATCACGAAGCCATCGCCGTGATTCCGGCACCCAATGAAGCACTGAAAGGCAAAATTCTGGACTGTGTACAAACCGGTTACATCCTAAACGACAAAGTGATCCGTCATGCCAAAGTGGTAGTCGGAGAATAACATAAAACTGTATGGAAAAAAGAGATTACTACGAAGTATTGGAAGTCGAAAAGACAGCAACGGTAGAAGAAATAAAGAAAGCCTATCGCAAGAAAGCCATCCAATATCATCCGGACAAGAATCCGGGCGACAAAACAGCCGAAGAGAAATTCAAGGAAGCGGCAGAAGCATACGACGTACTAAGCAATCCGGACAAGCGTGCCCGCTACGATCAGTTCGGTCATGCCGGACTGGGTGGTGCCGCCGGTAATGGTGGTCCGTTCGGCGGCTTCAGTGGAGGCATGTCCATGGACGACATCTTCTCCATGTTCGGTGACATCTTTGGCGGACACAGTGGAGGTTTCGGCGGTTTTGGAGGTTTCGGCGGAGGCGGTGGAGCACAACAACAACGCCGTTACCGTGGTTCGGACCTGCGTGTCAAGGTGAAACTGAACCTCAAGGAAATCTCTACCGGCGTGGAAAAGAAATTCAAACTGAAGAAATACGTGCCTTGTACCCACTGTCATGGTACGGGAGCCGAAGGTGACGGAAACAAGTGTAAGGAATGTGCCGGTGAAGGTATTGTATACGGTGAAGAAGTAGTAACCGTAAAAATCCCGAAAGGTGTTGCAGAAGGTATGCAACTCTCTATGGGCGGAAAAGGAAATGCAGGCAAGCACAACGGTGTACCGGGTGACCTGCTGATTCTTGTAGAGGAAGAGCAAGACCCGAACCTGATACGCGATGAAAATGACTTGATTTACAACCTGCTCCTCAGCTTCCCGACAGCAGCCTTGGGTGGTGCGGTAGAAATTCCCACGATTGATGGAAAGGTGAAAGTAAAAATTGACTCAGGTACGCAACCGTGGTAAATGTCAGCGTATATGTACCCGAAACGCTGAGCAAGGATGAGAAGAGAGCATTGGAGGAGATGGAAGAATCGGATAACTTCAAGCCGAACACTTCGATTAAAGAGAAAATATTCAAAAAGTTCAAGAGCCTGTTTGACTAATAACATGGTACATAAAGAAGCCTCCCGGTATACAATAAAATATATCGGGAGGCTTTCTTATGGGTTTATCGGGGAAAATGTTAAAGCTCCAACATCCGCTTCATAAAAGCCTTTATTCCTTCTGCATCAGAAGTCTGAGGAGCCCACGAAGCCAAATCCTCTGAGGGTAGAGGCTGATATGGGCCTTTTTTAATTTCAAAAATAACGGTACCTGACTCCAAGGCAATAATACTATGCCATGTATTAGAAGGAATTTCCAGACCATATTTACCTTCCGAAGGATTGAGGCATACCTTATCTGTTACATTACCGGCATCATCATAAAAAAATGCCAGCAGACTTCCACGCAAAACCAGATAAGTTTCTTCCTTATCTGTATGACGGTGAGGAGGAAGATAAGTTCCTGGTTCCAAAGCATTCAGCAACCGATGAATAGGGGCATCCATAGACGCATGAAAATTATAATTCATACGTAAACGGGAATTCTCCTTGGCTTGTGAAGTAACGGTATCCAGCAGCTCTTCTGTTATCAGCTTCATCATAACCTCAGCAATTGAGCAAACTTGGCAGGAAGTTCTGCTTTACCCGCTTCAATAGACAAACTTTTTCCTTCTTTATCTAGTAATATAGCAGCCTTCTGCGAGGAAGCCAATGAGGCAACTTCCGCCACATTACCAGCAACAAACAAGCATCCGGAAAAAAGAGGGGTAATCACCTTCCGGGTATGCCCTTTCCATTTTACAAACACAGCCTGCATCGGGCAATATGTAGTATATCCCGCAGCATTCAAACGCTGCATCAACTTATGTTCAGACTTAGGTGCTGTGTACAATGCATGCCAGCACATCATATCATTATCCGTCATCATATTGTTTGCTTTTTCCATCCCTTTAATAAATCTTTTACAAATAATATCCATCCCACACTGCCGACACCTGCCAAGAACATGAAGCCGATCAAAATCATCAATTTATTGGGCTTTGCAGGCTTCAAAGGTACCGTAGCCGGCTGGACAACCGTATATACCGGTGTAATCTCCTGCACCTTAGCTCTTGCCATCTGCAATTGTTGAGACACTTGTGTATATACTTGATAGGCTAAATTCATTTCATTCTGTAAACGCTCTTGCTCTGCGCGATAACTCAGTAATATTATATTCTGGTTTGCATCTACAAAATTTGCGTATTTCTTCTGGGCATCCTCATAACTGGCCTTTGCTTCTCCATAAAGTTTTTCGGTAAATGCCAAATCATGACGAGCCTTATTAGTCCGATAATCTGTGATGTAGTTCTGCAGGCAATGCATCACGGTATCCGTCAGCGAAGCAGATATCAAAGGATCCTGCATAGTAACAGACAAGGTTGTCACACCTGTCTTTTTGTCTACGGAAACAGAGATACGTTTACTTAAAGCATCTGCAATGGCAGACTCATCTCTAGTAAGACGAAAAGGATCCAGCTTTGCGTCCCCCTCTTCCGGTTCATCCTTAAACAAAGACAATGTCCATCCTAACACCTTAAAAGGAGCGGAGAAAATTGCACTCCACCAAGGAGAACGCTGTTCTTCTTTCAAATAAGCATATAAAGTCGTGTCTACTTTTGCTTTCTGATCCTTGACTTTAACATCGAACAGTTCAATCAGAAAAGGAGTAGAACTTACAATATCAGGATAAAGTTCGGGTGACAAAGCATCCTCACCAGAAGAAGTGCCCAAATTGATACCCGCCATGGCTGCAAGGGCTCCCATACTTCCACCACCAGATTTGCCACCACTCTCCGGAGCCAATGTCACACTTGTAGAGTACTCCTTAGGAATACTAAATGCAACAACCAGTCCTACAAGAGCAGCGATACCACACGCCTTAAAAACCAATTTGCGACTAGCCCATACTTTCTGGGCCAGTTCTATCAAATCTATTTCTTGTTCCTCAGGTTGTGGAGAGGTTATGTTTTGTATTCTTTCTTCGCTCATAATTCAAATTACTTAAAGAGATTAACCATAGTCGCAATCATCGCTGCAATAGAAGCTGTCGTACTTCCCATTCCCAGAATTTCAGCAGTAGTCATCTTCTTTTTCTGTTCTTTACTTGGAACAATTATTTCACAACCAGGTTCAATGGCTTTCTTGTTCCCTGCTTTTAAACGAGAAACTGTACCATTCATGTATATTACATAGACCTTACGTTTCTTGGCATCATTACCAAAACCACCAGCTTGATTGATGTAATATTTCAAGCTTTCACCCTTTTTATATAAAACTGTATTCGGATACATTACAGCACCGTTGATTTTCACTGTACTTACGTACTCCGGAACAAATAATATCAGACAAATCCAATTTTTTTACAGATATGGAATCTCCACCTCCCGCTTGCGCCATACGCAGGGCATCTTCTTTACGGCGAAATTCTTCTTCGGTCATCCTACGAATAAGACGCGCTCCTTTTACATAAGCATCGGGAGTCACTCCACCAGCCTTAGCTATCAAGTCACTCAAACGTTCATTTTTTTTCGATAGTGCATAATTACCGCTAAAAAGAACTTCTCCTCCCACCATAACATTCTGTTGTTTAAAATAAGACGGACTCTTACGAATATAAACTTCATCAAAAGGTTCAAGATGGAAATCCTGGCTTCCTTCTCCCACCAATAAGCCATCTTTCAAATCAAAAGAGAAATTCTGGCCTACTGTAGTACTGAAAGATGTACTCTTC
>QWCB01001983.1_pt1 | contig 18128 bp, 10 predicted proteins | sample 1972511 | NCBI WGS metagenome assembly QWCB01 (sample SAMN09866719, study PRJNA288562) | Human gut metagenome isolate term5_stool, whole genome shotgun sequencing... | isolation source: gut | host: Homo sapiens | place: USA: California
TAGCCGCAGCGGCACGGCAGGCCTCTCAGCAACAGGGCGGCGGAGGAAAAGTGCAGCAGGGCAGCGTAAAGAGAAGGCGCAAGAACCGCCCCCAGAAACCGCTCGAGGTGAACGAGGAGGACGTTGCAAAGCAGGTTAAGGAGACGCTCGCGCGGCTCACATCGAAGTCCAAGAACAAGAAAGGCGCGAAATACCGCAGGGAGAAGCGCGACGCCGCGCAGGAGAAGATGGACGCACAGAAGGCAGAGGCACGCGCAGAGAGCAAGGTGCTGAAACTGACGGAGTTCGTCACCGTGAGCGAACTTGCCACCATGATGGACGTTGGCGTAAACCAGGTGATAGGCACATGCATGTCGCTCGGCATAATGGTGAGCATCAACCAGCGTCTCGACGCAGAGACGATAAACATCGTGGCAGACGAGTTCGGCTTCAAGACGGAGTATGTGAGCGCCGAGGTGCAGGAGGCGATAACCGAGGAGGTGGACGACGAGAACGACCTCGTGTCGCGCGCCCCCATCGTCACCGTCATGGGGCATGTTGACCACGGAAAGACATCGCTGCTCGACCATATCCGCAACACCAACGTCATCGCCGGCGAAGCCGGGGGCATCACGCAGCACATCGGCGCATACAACGTGACACTCGGTGACGGAAGGGAAATAACGTTCCTCGACACCCCCGGGCACGAGGCGTTCACCGCCATGCGCGCCCGTGGAGCGCAGGTGACGGACATCGCAATCATCATCATTGCCGCCGACGACTCCGTGATGCCCACCACCAAGGAGGCCATCGCGCATGCGCAGGCCGCCAACGTGCCTATGGTGTTCGCCATAAACAAGATTGACAAGCCAGGGGCAAACCCCGACAAGATACGCGAGGACCTGTCAAAAATGAACCTGCTCGTGGAAGAGTGGGGCGGAAAATACCAGTGCCAGGAAATATCGGCAAAGAAAGGCATCGGCGTGAACGAACTGTTGGAAAAGGTGCTGCTCGAGGCCGAGATGCTCGACCTCAAGGCCAACCCGAACCGCAATGCCACCGGCTCGATAATAGAGTCGTCGCTCGACAAGGGGCGCGGCTATGTCAGCACGGTGCTCGTGTCAAACGGAACGCTGAAAATAGGCGACGTGGTGCTTGCCGGAACGTCATACGGACGTATAAAGGCGATGTTCAACGAGCGAAACCAGCGCATCCAGGAGGCAAAGCCATCAGAGCCGGCGATAATCCTCGGCCTCAATGGCGCGCCGACGGCCGGCGACTCGTTCCATGTGATGGAATCGGAACAGGAAGCGCGCGACATTACCAACAAGCGCACGCAGCTGCAGCGCGAGCAGAGCCTGCGGACAACCAGGAAACTCGGCCTCGACGACATCAGCCACCGCATAGCGCTCGGCGAGTTCCACGAACTGAACATCATCGTGAAGGGTGACACCGACGGCAGTATCGAGGCTCTGGCAGACTCGTTCATAAAACTGTCAACGGAGAAGGTGCAGGTGAACGTAATCAACAAGGCGGTGGGACAGATCAGCGAGAACGACGTGATGCTGGCAAGTGCATCAGACGCCATCATAGTAGGCTTCCAGGTGCGCCCGTCTGCCGATGCCCGCAGGATTGCGGAGCGCGAGGGCGTTGAGATAAACACATATTCAATAATATACGACGCCATCGACGAGGTGAAATCGACGATGGAGGGAATGCTCGACAAGGTGAAGAAGGAGATAGTCACCGGAGAGATAGAGGTGAAGCAGGTGTTCAAGATCTCGAAGGTCGGCACCGTGGCCGGCGGCCTCGTCACCGACGGGAAGGTGCACAACAAGGACAAGGCGAGGGTGGTGCGCGACGGCATCGTGGTGCACACCGCCGCCATCGACGCGCTGAAACGCTACAAGGATGACGCGAAGGAAGTGGCGACGGGACTGGAGTGCGGCATCTCGCTCGTCAACTACAACGACATAGAGGTGGGTGACATAATTGAGACGTTCACCGAGATAGAGGTTGAACAGAAACTCTGACTGCCGGGCAATCAAGTTTGCCGGCTGCCAGATAAATCATAATGATTTGTGAACAAGGGAAACAACGATTTCGTGCGCAAGGTGGCGGATCAGAAATATGAGTTCGGATTCACCACCGACGTGCATACGGATATTATAGAGAAGGGGCTCAACGAGGATGTCGTGCGCCTAATCTCTGCCAAGAAGGGCGAGCCGGACTGGCTGCTGGAGTTCCGCCTCAAGGCATTCCGCCACTGGCAGACGATGAAACAGCCTGACTGGGGGCATGTCAACCTGCCGCCGATAGACTACCAGGCGATTTCCTACTATGCCGACCCGCTGGCAAAACCTAAGAAGGAAGGACCGGCGACGGCAGAGGACATCGACCCGGAGCTGATGAAGACATTCGACAAACTCGGCATCCCGCTCGAGGAGCGGCTCGCGCTGAGCGGCACCGCCGTGGATGCCATAATGGACTCGGTGTCGGTCAAGACGACGTTCAAGAAAAAACTCGCCGAGAAGGGAATCATATTCTGCTCGATAGGGGATGCCGTGAAGCAGCACCCCGACCTCGTCAGGAAATATCTCGGCACGGTGGTGCCATACCGCGACAATTTCTTTGCCGCATTGAACAGTGCCGTGTTCAGCGACGGCTCGTTCGTTTATATCCCGAAAGGGGTGCGCTCGCCGATGGAACTGAGCAGCTATTTCCGCATCAACGCCCGCAACACGGGGCAGTTCGAGCGCACGCTGATTGTTGCCGACGACGACGCATACGTCTCGTACCTGGAGGGCTGCACTGCCCCGATGCGCGATGAGAACCAACTACATGCCGCCATCGTCGAGATAATAGTCAACGACCGCGCCGAGGTGAAATACTCCACGGTGCAGAACTGGTATCCCGGCGACGAGCATGGCAAGGGCGGCGTGCTGAACCTCGTGACGAAGCGCGGCGAGTTGCGAGGCGAAGGCTCGAAACTGTCGTGGACGCAGGTGGAGACCGGAAGCGCGGTGACGTGGAAATACCCGTCGTGCATACTGCGCGGCGACAACTCGCAGGCAGAGTTCTACAGCGTTGCCGTGACTAACCACCACCAGGAGGCCGACACCGGGACAAAGATGATACACCTCGGGCGCAACACCAAGTCGACAATCATCTCGAAGGGCATTTCCGCCGGGCATTCGCAGAACTCCTACCGAGGGCTGGTGCGGGCGGCGGCAACGGCGGAGAACGCGCGCAACTACAGCTCGTGCGACTCGCTGCTGCTTGGCAGCGACTGCGGGGCGCACACCTTCCCGTATATGGACGTGCATAACGACACCGCCATCTTCGAGCACGAGGCAACGACGAGCAAAATATCCGAGGACCAGCTGTTCTACTGCAACCAGCGCGGCATACCCACCGAGCAGGCCGTGGGGCTGATCGTCAACGGATATGCCAAGGATGTGCTGAACAAACTCCCCATGGAATTTGCCGTGGAGGCGCAGAAACTGCTTTCCGTCTCGCTTGAGGGAACGGTGGGATAAAGACGGCCGCACACTGGCTTACGCCGGCGTGAGCCATCATTGATATCAGGTTGCTGTAACAAGGAATAAACGACAAGTCAAAAATATGTTAGAGGTTAGAAACTTACACGCCAGCATAGGCGGCAAAGAAATACTCCGTGGCATAAACCTCGTCATCAACGACGGCGAGACACATGCCATAATGGGCCCCAACGGCTCAGGCAAGTCCACGCTCAGCGCGGTGCTCGTGGGAAACCCACTTTATGAGGTGACGGAGGGGACGGTGGTGTTAAACGGCAAGAACCTCCTGGAGATGAAGCCGGAGGACCGCGCCCACGAGGGCATTTTCCTCTCATTCCAATATCCCGTGGAGATACCGGGGGTGTCGATGACCAACTTCATGCGCGCCGCCGTGAACGAGAAGCGCAAGTACCACGGCGAGGAGCCGCTCAACGCCGCCGAGTTCCTCAAGATGATGAGGGAGAAGCGCAAGGTGGTGGAGCTGGACTCGAAACTGTCGAACCGCTCGGTGAACGAGGGCTTCAGCGGGGGAGAGAAGAAACGCAACGAGATTTTCCAGATGGCGATGCTCGAGCCGAAGATGAGCATACTCGACGAGACCGACTCGGGCCTCGATGTGGACGCAATGCGCATCGTGGCGGATGGCGTGAACAAACTCGCCACTCCGGAGAGCTCGTGCATAGTGATAACCCACTACGACCGCCTGCTCGAGATGATACGCCCGGATTTCGTGCATGTGCTCTACAAGGGCCGTATAGTGAAGACTGCCGGCCCCGAACTTGCCAAGGCAATACAGGAGCACGGCTACGACTGGATCAAGGAAGAAGCGGGAGAGGATTGAGTAATAGACAGTTATGAGAAGTGAACAGCAATATATAGACCTGTACAGCCAGTCTGCCGGTGTGATAAAGGAACACAGCGCGGAGGTGATGAACGCCCTGCGCGACGAGGCATTTCGTAATTTCGCGCGCCTCGGTTTTCCAACCAAAAAGGTGGAGCGGTACAAATACACCGACATCCCATCGCTTTTCGCCCCCGACTACGGACTTAACCTGAGGCGGTTTGAGATTCCGGTGAACCCGTACAAGGCATTCCGTTGCGACGTTCCCAACCTCAGCACGTCGCTCTATTTCGTTATTAACGATGCCTTCTACAGCAGGACACTGCCCAGCAGCCGCCTGCCGGAGGGCGTTATTGTTGACAGTCTCGCAAAGGTGGCGTCCGAGCGCCCGCAGCTGGTGGCCAAGTATTACGGAAAGATTGCCAGGACGGAGGAGGACGCCGTGACGGCTCTCAACACAATGCTGGCGCAGGACGGCATTTTCGTCTATGTGCCGCGTGGCGTCAAGGTGGAGCGCGCCGTGCAGGTGATCAACATGCTCAAGTCGCCTGTGGCGCCGGCACGTCAGGGCGCGACTGGTGAGCATGGCGCGCGGGGCAACGTCAACTTCATGACCAACCGCCGCGTGCTGATTGTCCTGGAGGAGGGCGCGGAGATAAAGTTGCTATTCTGCGACCACACTGCCGACGACAGCAATTTCCTCACCACGCAGATTGTGGAGGCAAGCGTTGCCGACGGCGCGCGCCTCGAGTTCTACTGCCTTGAGGAGACACATGCGGGAAACGTGCGCGTGAGCAACGTGTATATCGACCAGAAAGCCAACAGTTATGTGAACCACAACATAATAACGCTGCACAACGGCGTGACGCGCAACCGCACCGACCTCGTCTTCAACGGCGAGGGCGCGGAGTGCAACCTGTGCGGATGCGTCATGGCAGACAAGAGGCAGCATGTTGACAACAACACGCTCATCGTCCACCGCGTGCCTCACTGCACGAGCAACGAACTATATAAATATGTACTTGACGAGAATGCCGTAGGGGCGTTTGCAGGCAGGATTCTCGTGGAGCATGGCGCGCAGAAGACAATATCGCAGGAGACAAACCAGAACCTGTGCGCATCGAAGACGGCGCGGATGTACTCGCAGCCTATGCTGGAAATATACGCCGACGACGTGAAGTGCGCGCACGGAAGCACAGTGGGGCAGCTCAACGATGCGGCGCTGTTCTACATGCGCCAGAGGGGCATAACGCTGAAAGAGGCGAAGCTGCTTCTCGAGCTTGCTTTCATCAATGAGGTGATTGACAAAATGCAACTCGAACCGCTTCGCGACCGCCTGCACCACCTCGTCGAACAGCGTTTCCGTGGACAGTTTGGCAAGTGCGCAGGTTGTACGCTTTGCAAATGATTTTGCTGAATAATGGTGGCAAAAGCACGCTTTTGCCATGAATTTGTTACTATTTCACGAATTAGAAACTCAAAAGGACGCTTTTGCTTTGCAAGAGTGTCCTTTTTTTATATGTTTGCCACCGAAATGCATGACATGTAAGAATCTATCACTTCTTTATTTGATAAAATAACAAAAAAGGGAAATATGAAAAAACAATCTTTACTCAAAGAATTGCTGACGCTGCTTGCGGTCTTTTTTTTCAGTGCGGCGAACGCGCAGTATAAAACGGTGAGGGTTCCTGTGGCGGACTCCGACCTGTATGCCTCATCCTTGCGGAAAAATGTAGCAAAGGCGGATGACGGAAATTGGAAACCCATTGGCAAGGGTCTGTTCCGCGATGACATGGTGACGGCCCTGTATCTTGTGGACAATTACGAGTTTGAGGTGGACTTCGAGGAAAGCACAACCACCCCGGGCCTATACCGCCTGGTGTCGCCTTACAAGCATTACCCGTACAACCCCGCGCAGTTTGATGGCGACACCTATATGGAAATCAACGCCACCAATCCCGAACAGGTCTTTTTCCGGCTTTATGACACGGGACTGAACTTGGGGAACGGCAACATAATGATAAATTCCATGGCGGGCGACTATTACGACAAGGGAAAGTTCAACGCTGCCGTAACGGAGGGTATCTGCGGCACCCTAAAGGATGGCGTCATAACTTTCCCCGAGCGAACCCTGCTTGTCGTTGACGGCACGGTGCCTGACGGCGGGGGTGGGCAGATGAACTACAAGATTGCAAACGCAAACGGAAAGTTCCGCCTGAAAATCCCCGGAGCGCCAGACCTCGACGTTGTCATGACGATAAAGGACATGGTGGAGCAAGACGGTAAATCGTTCATCCCCGTTGATTTCAACATCGGCAAGGACGTGGAGAAGGTAAAGGTTGCCATGCTGGAGGGTGACTATGACTATGACATGGCAGGCGGCATCGCCGACGGCTCGATAGCGTCTGAGGAGATCTCCGCGAGCGGTGAGCACCTCTTCCGGTACGAGAAAGACGGGACGTACACCTTCGTAGCGGTGCCTTATTATAAAGGTGAGCCGAAAGATGCCGTTCATTTGACAGAAGAGTTCTCATACCTTGACACCGACTGGAAGGACATAGGCACCGCAAGCTACACCGACGGTTTCCTTGCCGACTGTGACGTGCAGATTGGCATTGATGTCGTTACAACACAGGTGCCGGTGCAGGAAAGCACGAAGACACCAGGGCTGTTCCGCCTCGTCGACCCATACGGGCCGCCCCACTACCAGTATGCCACCAGCCAGAACTACGACACCAGCCACCGCTACTACATGGAGATTGACGCTTCCGACCAGAACCGTGTCGTGATACACAAGATGGAATACGGCTGCGGCCTCACTTTCAACGTAGGCATTATGGTGCCGTGGAGCAGGGCTGACAGATACCTTGTCGAGGGGACGAACACGAAGGAGGAAATAGAGGCCATGGGCCTTTATGGCAAGTGCGTAGGCAACGAGATAACCTTCCCAAGGAAGTCATTGTGCATCAAGTTCCCATCCGTGATAGACACATGGTACTGGGCAAACAAGAACGGTCATTTCAAACTCGTCCTTCCCGTCGATGTCTCCGCAGGCATATCTCCGGCCGGCAATGCAGAGGCCGCACCCGTTGAGTATTTCACTCTTGAGGGGATGAAAGTCGGTGCGGGGAATCTCAGGCCGGGCATATATATAAAGAGGCAAGGGACTTCGAGTTCCAAGATAATTATAAGATAAATGTAGTGTGAGTGTTCATCATTGGCCGGGAAATTTCAGGGCACTTTTTAAGGTTAAACAAATATATTCGGTCATATTCGGCTGATTTTGAACACTCACTTACATTGATGAAGAAAAATGTTTAACTAAATTGTTATATTAAATGAAAAAGAAAATTACTTTCCTGGCGTGCGCCATGCTGATGTGCGTGTCGCTCGCAAATGCCGACAATGGCCAGAAGGTGCGCACCATTGACCACTTTCCGGGCCGCGCGCCGGTAGTTAGAGAAAACGGTCCCGCACGCAATGTCCCGCTCGGGGGACTGAATGACGACAAGGACTGGGGCTCTAAGATATGGGCCTCGACCGTCACCGACTACAACCGTGACCCAGGCTTTGTGTATTTCTACTCAAACAGGCCGAGGTACCTGACAAAGACCGGAATCATAATGTCGCGCGAGGAAGACGAGTTGCGTAGATGGACAATGTCGAGTGGCACATACCACAACGGCAAGTATCTCGCGTTCTTCTATTACCGCTATGATTTCAACATCAACCACCCACGGGCTTTCGCATCCGTTGACCTGGAGCATGGCACATGGACACAGTTGACAGACTTGTCGGCATTGGAGAACAACTGGGACTTCATTGAGTCTATGGCAACAGACCCAGCCACGGGCAAACTAATGGCAATGGCCCGAAAGCGCGACGGCACAGTGGCCTCCACGTTCGGCGAGATAAACGCCCAGACTGGCGCTTACACCAAGATGGCAGACCTCGACCAGTATTACTTCGCCATCGCATACGACGCCTATGGCACGCTGTGGGCTGTCAGGTGGAATTCAAGCGACGGCAATACAGTAGATGGCTCGCGCCTCGTAACGCTCAACCCGAACAACGGGTATAAGGAGGACAAGGTGATAAAACTCAAGAGGGATGGCTATGACTTCAAGATGTATTTCCAGAACACGATGTACTTTGAACCGGGGACGGGTGACCTGTATATCGCTGCCGCAAACACCGAAGGCTACCAGCACTTGTACAAGCTGAACACCGAAACCGGCGTGATGGACGAGAAAGGCCCCATGGGATATGGCGATATAGTCACTGGTATGTACATACCCGGCACGGTGCCTGCTTCGCTGGATGCCGCAAGCCGCGTCACCGAACTGTCGTCCACATTCGATGACAACGGTGTGGTGACGCTGAAATGGAAGAACCCCACCACGTCATGGAAAAAGGAACCCCTGACCGAGCTTGCCGAGGTTCTCGTTTACCGTGACGGCACAGAGGACGACAAACTCGTGGCAACACTGAAAAACAATGTGGAAGTGGGCGGCGAGATGACATGGACAGACAATACTGCGACACAGGGCGTGCATGTTTACTACATCGTGCCTTGCCGGGTAATCGGCGAGAAAGGTGTCGAGAACACTTGGAGGGCATTCTCCGGCCGCGACGTACCGGGATATGCAGAGAACGTGACACTGACGAAGAACAGCAACAAATCGCTGACCCTTGCATGGGAACAGCCTTCGGTCGGAAAGAATGACGGTTGGTTTGACAAGGCAAACGTGAAGTATGATGTAAAGCGAATGCCTGACAAAAAGGTTGTTGCGACAGGCATAAGCACGACAACATTAACTGACAACGATTTGGGTGGCATGAACTCATACTACTACACCATAAGGGCATACACGGCAGACGGAGGCGACCTTGAGGCAGAGAGCCCGTCCGTAATGGCTGGCAACGCCTACGACACTCCTTATCACACGACATTCGACACGATGGAGGAAGGCAGCCAGTGGACAAGCGTTGACGCCAACGGTGACGGTACAAAGTTCGAGTACAGGGACAACATGGAACCCAAGGGATTCCACATCAGCACTTCAACCTATGGCAACGACGAGTATGTCGTTTCGCCGGCCGTTAACCTGAAGGGCGGGAAGACATACAAGGTGAAATTGCGTGTCTACTTCCAGTATTGCACCACAGAGCGCACCCCGGACCGCGCACAGACATTCAGCATAACCGTCGGCAAGGGCGCGACGGCAGAGGCTCAGAATGTGGAGCTGAAGCAGTGGAAGGATTTCAAGCACTTCAATTGGAATGAGACTTTGGAATTCGAGGTGTTCTACAAGCCAGAGAGTGACGGTGAGTATAACTTCGCCTACCACTACTATGACAAGGACTACGAGAACAAGCCCTATGACGATATAACCGTTTCGGGCGCGTGGATTGAGGAGGTGTTTGACAATGACCTCGCCGCAATGGCAATAGAGGGCAATGCGATCGCCGTGAAGGGCACTGAAAATGAATATGCCGTAAAGGTCAAGAACAAGGGTTCAAAGGCAGCAAACTCCTACAAGGTGCAGGCTGTGCGCGTTGACGGCGAAAACCGCGTCATGCTCGGCGAGACAGAGGTGAACGAGCCTCTCGCATCGCAGGCCGACACGCTCATAAAGGTGAATGTAACTCCCGACGTGGAAGGCGACTTCCTGTTGGCTGGCGTAGTTGTATTGCCAGGTGACGAGGATGTGTCCAATGACACCACGGAGAGCATAAGTGTATTTGCCGAGCCGGAGGGTACAAAGCCTTTCAACAGGGACATCAACGGAGATTTCGAGGGCGTAAACACGCGTATCCCAATCTCGTTCACTGACATGTACAGCCATTCGCAGTCTATCTACAACACTGATGAGATGAAGGATGTCAGTAAGATATACCGCCTCGCATTTGAATACGATGGAAATCCAAGCAGCGCGACACCGCTCGAAAACATTGATTTCAACGTTATGTTGTATCTCGGCATGACAGACGATGCGGTATACAGTAAGGAAAACCCGCAGTGGAAGCCGCTTCCTGAACAGACGAAGGTGTTCGAGGGCAGTATGAAGGTGATGCAGGGACAGGGCAACATGTTGGTGTTCAACCTTGAAAAACCGTTCGAGTTTGACGACACCAAGAACCTTGTTGTCACCGTGCTTAAGAACGGTAATGTTAACGATGAGTGGTTCCCAGTTTCTTTCAAGGTGTTCAACGACGACTGGAACGCAACGACAAACCGCAGTATGCTGTTTGACAACAACAACTTCCAGGTGGCAGAGCAAGGCGATGGATATGGCTGGGCTTGCCTGCCTGTACTGCACCTCGCGGTGGAGAAGTCAGGAGTTAGCACTGGCATAGAAGACATCATCGTTGGCGGTAGTGGCATAAGCTACTGTGGTGGTGCAATCAACTTCGGTGGCATCGACGCAGTGTCAGTCACGGTTTACGACCTTATGGGGCGCACCGTTGCCAGCAGGTATGTTCCCGCAGGCATGACAGCAACCGATGTCAAACTGGTGCAGGGCGCTTATGTGATAAAGGTTACAGACCGCAACGGAAAGATTTACACAGCAAAGGTTTGTGTAGGCAAGTAACGAAAAACGAAATCCCTTGGAGCCGCGCAAAAGGCTTCAAGGGATTTCATTTCCATATACGCCGGGTGTCTTTAACACTTGGAAATGGTTAATGCAAATTATAAAAACGAAAGAATACAATCTGACTATGAATAGAATTACCATGATTGCCCTCGCCGCCGGAATGTCGGTGGCCGCTTCAGGGCAGAATATGATGTCGCGTGAGGGGACGCAGGCAACAATGCCTAACGCCCCTGTACGGACGTTCGCGCCAAACAAGGCGCAGCAGCCGCGACCGGCTGCCAACGTGCGTGTGGTGAACGATGGCGAGGAGAACTATAGCCCGTACGGGCAGGTCGTGGAGATAATGCGGGAGGATTTCTCAAAGATGTCAACCGGCACGGTGGAAAATCCTGACCGCGATGCCGAAATCAACGAGTATGTTGACGGCGGAGTTTATTGGTGGAACATCAAGCCGGAGTACACCACACTGCCACACTGGGGCTCGCACTTCGTCTATCCCGCAGGCGGTTGCCTGTACATGGATGCCGACAACAATGATGGCGCACAGCTCAACACGCCGCTGATTGACGTGGGCGGACGATGCCGCATAGCGCTCGTGCAGTTCAAGGCACGCGCCGTGAGCGGCACGGCTACGGGTCTGGCGGTTGAGGCTGCCGAGACACAGAACATGTCGCCCACGGGATGGGAATACTGCGCGCCGGTCGCACTGCCGGAGATGACCGAGGAGTGGAAGACCTATGAGATCATGTTCCAGGGGACGGGACACTCCACGATGTTCAATTTCGTGCAGCACCCAACGTTGCCGATTTGTATTGACGACATAAGGGTTTGCCAGATAGACCAGTATGTAAACACACCGGTAACCTTGCCGCACTCCAACTACATGGGCGGCAGCTTCACCGCCAACTGGGAGGCCGTGGATGGCGCAGAGAGTTACCTGCTCAACGTGTACTCGCTTGATGATAAGCGTATGCCGAAGGCTTTCCTCACCGACCAGAAGGCTGCGGGCAACTCATTCGTCGTCACTGGCATAGTGTCTGGCGAAACCTATTACTACACCGTGCGCGCCGTGAAGGGCGAACACCAGAGCATAGAGTCGCTGCCGGTTGAGGTGTTCGACCTGGAGGCTCCCGTGCTTGAGTCTGCAAGCGAGGTGCATCAGGCAAAATATACAGCAAGGTGGAGTGAAGTGCCAACGGCGGAGAGGTACAACTACTGGGCATACAACGTGCGTACGGCGGAGAAGGACGGAGAGTTCGTCGTAACAGACGAGAACTTCGACGGAGTGAGGGATGCTGACGGCAATCTCACAGGCCAGACAATAGAACACCACGATTTCAATTCGTATGACGAACTTTACATCAAGGAACTGAGCCAGGCCGGATGGAGAGGGAAGCACTACATGCCTTACACCGACTTCATCTGTGTTGACGGCTGGCAGTATATGAACGGACAGGGTGACGCCGGACTTATCTCGCCGGAACTTGACCTGTCGAAGGACAATGGTAAAATCAACCTAAGCATAAAGCTTTATGGCGAGATCGACAACATGTATGACGAGCAGGGCAACCCCGTGCCGACACAGACACAGGCGGCAGTCGCGCTCTTCAACTATAACGAGCAGCTCGGCGACTTCGAGCAGACGCAGCTTATATATCCGGAAGGCGTGACGGCGGCGTGGAAAACATTCAACGTTCAGCTCACAAAGGGCTCGAAGTGTTCGGTGATTGGCATCTATGCCGTGAGGGGACCGGGAAACCTTTATATGGACGACCTGAAGATAACCCAGAACTACAAGCAGGGCGAGTCGCTCATGGAGCCGTTCCTCTATTCACGCTGGCACGAGGGAACATCAATCGATGTGGATATACCGGTAAAGGCATACAACGCTCCTCTTTATCACAAGGTCAGCGCCATTAAATCAAGGGGAAGCGGTAATCCTTATGCTGGCCCTGAGCGCAGGGAGAGCAAGTTCTCAAACCTTGAGAGTGTTGTAAACAACGTGTCTGCCATTGACGGCAACATGCTGCGTGAGAAACCGGGTGTCGTCGCTTCCGGGAACATGCTCAATATCACCAACCCGCAGGGCAGCGCCGTTGCTGTCTATGGCGTTGACGGCACCCAGGTGTACGCTGACAATTCCGGCAGGGGCAACATCGTCGTAAACCTCCCGTCCAGCGGCATCTACGTCGTTAGGATTGGCGACACCGTTGTCAAGATAACGAAATGATGATGCTTTTATGAGGCATGATGACGGTCATGCGTGATAATTTAATAGGGCGCGCCGGCTTGCCGGTGCGCCCCTTTTTATCCCCATCCGGTCATTATACAACACTGATTTCTCAATTTCGTCTTGGCAGTCCCGCTCGCAGTCTGCTTGCGGCAGCTTGCCGGCATATTGCCCGCCGTTTTTTCTTGACGCAGCCTGCTATTCCTGACCCCAGAACCGTTCGGTGATTTCTTCGAATTGGCCGTCGGTGGTCTTGTGGTACATTCGCTGGTTGGTGGTGCGGTCCTTCAGGCAGCCAAGGTGCGCGATGTACGGCCCGAGCTTGAAGTAGTCGAACGCGTTGCGGTCTATGTGGTGCGGGAAATACTGCCTGCCGCTGTACCAGCCCACTTTCAGCCGTGGGTATCTCCAGTGTATATACATGGCGAGGCGTTCCACCTCCGCCGGGTCGCTGTCTCCTCCCATGAAGCACAGGCATGTGAAGTTGTTGCCATACTCCTCCACGAAGGTGTCGATGGCATCCGTGTCCAGCACCTCGCCAACATCGCCCCACAGGTAACGGCTGTGGCAGCCCGGGCACCGGTTTGGGCAGTTCGAGATGTTTACCGAGAGCGTGGTCTCGTCAGGGATTTCCTGGAAGACCACGCCGGTGTTTACATATTTCAGCATGTCGTCAACATGTTTTTCATGCCTCGTTTAGTTCCTTGGGTGCGGCATCATAGTAGAAACGCCGCTGCGCCTCCTCCTGCCGTGCCTCGCTGAAGTTGCTCACGCGCTTTAGATACCCGATGATGCGCGTCATGTAGTCAACGTTGTGGCTGTGGCAGTGCGGGCATTCCTTGAGGTAACGCTTGTCTATCGTCCCGCAGTCGTTGCATATCGTGTTCGGTATGTTGAACGTGAAGTAGTTGCAACCCTCCTTTGCCGCCACGCGCAGCAGGTTGCGGTATTGCTGTTGCGTGAGATGTTCCTCGAGGTTCATGTGCAGCGCCGAGCCGCCCGTGAGGTGTTCTATATATGGCGCGCCGTGCATCTTGAACTTGTCTATTATGTTGAGCGAGTCGTCCTCCACGATGTAGAAATAACTGTTGTAGCAGTCGCGCGGCACGAAATACCCGTCCTCGCGGTCCCACTTCGCGTGTTTCACGCCCACGTTCTCCGCCGGTATCATCTCGCAGTTGAAGAGCAACTCCTTCGTGCGGTACTCCTTGTTGTATTTCTCCACCAGCCCGAGCACGGTCTGCACATAGCGCAGGTATTCCGGGTTGTCGCTGATTTTTATCCCGAGGAACTCGGCGGCCTCCACCAGCCCGTTCACCCCGATTGTGAGATATTGCCGGCTTATGTTGATGTAGCCAGCGTCGAACAGCGGCAGCATACCCGATTTCTGCAGTTCCTTGAGGTTCTCGTTGTATGCGATCTGCACCTTGTGGCACAGGTCGATTATCTCCCCGAGGAACTCGGTGTAAACCATCTTGTTGTTCACGGCATATTGTATGCAGCGGTTGAGGTTGATGGTCAGCACGCTCTTCGAACCCGTTGACACGCCCCCCGCGCCGAGGGTGTAGCTGAAGCCGTTGTCCTGAATCTCGTTGCGCAGCCGGCAGCACGAGCTCAGCGAGTCGGCGTTGTCGCTCATGTATGTGAAGAACGAGTGTCCCTCGGCGTACATCTCCGATGCGAAGTCCGCCCATTCCTTGTCCATGCAGTCCCCGTCCTTCGTCAGCAGCGCCATCGTCTCCACGGGGAATGTCAGCACGGCCTTCGTGCGCTCCTTGTTGAACCATTTCATGAAGCGCTTCTGCAGCCACGACAGTCCGTCCCAGTCGGGCTTGCTGCCGTCGGGGAAGCGGAACTCCCCGAACAGGCTCTCGAAATAATACTTGTCATAGTATGCCACGTTCCAGAACACCGCCTGGTAGTTGCGCGCCCCCGTGGGCTGGTTCAGGGTGTATACGATTTGCTCGAAGCAGTCGGTTATCACCTTGTCTATCGTCCTCTGCTTGAGGCTCATGTCCACCACCTTGTCGGTGTTCTGCCAGTAGTCACCGCCATATTCCAGTCCGATGAAGTAGTTCATATACATGAGGAACTCCGGTGTGGCGCATGCGCCGCTGAGCATCGAGCTGACCATGAACACCATGTTGGCGAAGCCGCCGCAGAACGATTTCAGGTTTGTCGGCGCGGTTGAGTTGCCGCCGATTGATGTCGTGCCGCCGATGAGCCACGGATACATCGTTATGCTGGCGCAGTAGTTGGCAAGGCTCGTCTCGTCGTTCTTGTATATGAAGTGCTTGGTGAGCAGTTCCAGGTATCGGTTGGAAAGTTCCTTGCCGTACATCTTCTTTATCCGGTCGGTGAGCAGGCGGCGGTTGAGGCGTATGAAACTCGCCTTCGGCAGCTCGCCTATCAGCGTGGCGATGTTCTTGTGCTCCACGTTGGCGTTGGCATCATACTTTGACCCTGTCGCGGCGTTCTCCGCATGGCAGTAGTCAACCAGGAAGTTCAGCTTTTCCATCGTCTCGCGGTCTTCCGTGTGACGCTGGCGGTAGAGCATGAACGACTTTGCGACATGGTAGAACCCCTCTTTCATGAGCGATTCCTCCACCTGGTTCTGTATCTCCTCCACCTTTATGCCCTCATGGATGTCGAGATGTGCCAACACCTTGCTGAGTACCGTCAGGTCAACGGGCTCCTGCACAGACTCGAACGCCTTGATTATGGCGTTCATTATCTTGTCCAACGAGAAACGGACTTTCTGCCCGTCACGTTTGGTAATAGAGAAAAGTTTACTTTCCATAACTGTTTTATTTTTTTTCTTTGTCTTAAATTACTATCTCACTTACCTTTGTGTATCATTAAAGTTTTCTGTTTCGGAAAACTTTCTTCCCGTTGGCAAACAAAAAGTTTCCCGTTTTGGAAAAGTTTTCATGCTGCAAAGTTAGTAATATTTTCCAAACGGGCAAATAATTTTCGGAAAATAATTATTCCAGTTCCCGTCTTTTGGAAAATCATAAGCCCCCGCGCCTGTCGGTGGGATTTCTCCCTGCCGGGCGCGGGGGCTGGCTGTCACTCGCCCTCAGGCCATTGCCGTTGGCCCGTGTGGCGGACGCTGGCTAAAACGCTCCCATTGCGGCATTTGCCCCGAACACTCCGAGCACCGCTGTTGCAACAGCAACAATCACCTTGAGGATTATCTTCCATGTTTCTTTTTTCATTCCTGTCGTCATTAAGGTGTTACTGTTCCGTTTTCCTCGTCCTCCACTTTCACGTCGTTCTTCGGCAGCTCCCTCACCTTCACTCCGGTGAGCATCGCACGCCGGCGGTAGCCGTTCTTGTCGACTTTCGTCTCTGGCTGGAACAGCAGGTGCACTCCCCTGACGTTTTCCTGCACTTTGAAATCTTTCACCGTTTTTGACGGCCTGGTGTTTATGCCAATCTTGAACGTGCCGAGCCGGTCAATCTTCACTGCCATGCTGTTCTGAAGCCTCTTCCGCATCGTGGTGACGAGCTCGGAGATCACCGCCAGTATGTCAGACCGCTTCACGGTGCAGTTCTCCTGCATCTCCTCCGCGAGTTGCTCGGTCGTCACGGTGTCAACGTGCTTCGCTCTCCCGTACCAAGAACCCTTTTGCTTGCTGTTCTTGCGGTTGTCCTGATAAAGTTTGTAAAATACTGCCATCTTCTTACCTTTTCTTTAATTGTAATCAAATTGTTTGTTATCACTGTGTCTCGCCGCGCGGTTCGCATCCGGCATCCGGTCGTTGTGTCTCGAGCCGCAACCCCGTCTTGCTGTTTGCGGTTGCAAAGGTAGCGCGTCCGGCGGGCGAAAACAAGTGTCAGATGGCTACATAACTGCTACATCGCTTGTTCCTTTCGCATCTTATGCTTATCTTTGCACGCGTAATGAACAACAACAACGACTTCCTCACGCGCACCCGCCTCCTTGTCGGCGACGGCGCGATGGGGCGCATCGGCGCCCGCAGCGTGATTGTCTTCGGCGTGGGAGGTGTCGGGTCGTGGTGTGCCGAGAGCCTCGTGCGCTCGGGCATAACGCGCCTCACCATCGTTGACAGCGACGACGTGTGCGCCTCGAACATCAACCGCCAGCTGATGGCCACCACGCTCACCGTGGGCCGTCCCAAGGTGGAGGCCATGTGCGAGCGGCTGCTTTCCATAAACCCCGCAGCCGGGATAACCGTCCGCCGCCAGGTGTTCTGCCATGACACCCTGCCGGAGTTCCGTTTCGACGACTACGACTATGTCATCGACGCCATCGACTCGCTTAAGGACAAGGTGCTTTTAATAAATAAGGTGTGCGAGAGCCGCGCCACGCTGTTCTCATCCATGGGAGCCGCGCTGAGGATGGACCCGTCGCGCGTCCGCGTCGCCGAGTTCTGGAAGGTGGAGGGCTGTCCCCTGGCGCGTGCGCTGCGCAAGCGTTTCAGGCAGCCCGGACAGCGCCCGCGCCGCAAGTTCATGTGCGTCTATAGCGACGAGCTGCTGCCCAACCTCGGCACCAACGCCGCCGATGCAATAGAGACAGACACGTTCCGCAAGGCGCAGGTCAACGGCACCGTTGCGCACATCACCGCCATCTTCGGCTTCACCCTCGCAGGCCTCGTGATAAGGGACATCTGCGCCAACGGCCACAGGTGAAGCGGGACGCAGGACACGAGTTTTCAGCAAGCCAAAATAATTTAAGGCGTATCTCAAAAATCTGCAATAAAGTTTGGAGATTGTTTTGAAATCATGTAACTTCGCGACGGAAAAATGTTACTAATACCATTGGCAGTCAAAATTTCAATAAGAAATAGTAAATCATTCTTGGCATCATGGGGAGTTTCTCCTGTGCCGTTTCTCACTATAAAATAAAACCTTGCAATGATGCTAAGAAGAAATTTCCTTTTGTTTATATATTTGACCCTTGCCCTCTTTTT
>QWCB01004207.1_pt1 | contig 18107 bp, 16 predicted proteins | sample 1972511 | NCBI WGS metagenome assembly QWCB01 (sample SAMN09866719, study PRJNA288562) | Human gut metagenome isolate term5_stool, whole genome shotgun sequencing... | isolation source: gut | host: Homo sapiens | place: USA: California
ACGTGGGCCGCGGGCTCGTCGAAGATCATGACCTCCGGCGCCCTGGCCACAGCACCGGCGATGGCCATCCGCTGGCGTTGCCCACCCGACAAAGCCCACGGATCCTTCTCCGCGAGCTCTGACAGCCCGAGCTCCGATAGGGCCTCGGCTGATTGCTTGGCGACGATGCCGGCTTCCACGAGGGAAAACTCGAGGGCCATCGACACGTCATCGACGACTCGGAGCGTGAGCACCTGCGTCGACGGGTCTTGCCCGACGAAGGTGACCCGGTCCCCGTCCACGGGGCGTTCGGTGCCGTCGGCATCGACGATGTGCACGAATCCGGCATGGTCGATGGGGATGTGCGAGGGGATCAGTCCAGCGATGAGGTGGGCCAGGCTCGTCTTTCCGCATCCCACGGGTCCCGTGATGGCGTTGATCGTGCCGAAATCGAAGGAGAGATCCACCATGTCGGGTGCCCATCGCCCATCGGCGTGCCGGACGCCCGCGCCACTAACCCGTAACCGGGCCGGGGCCGTCCCGCGTGTCGCACCGGCGCACGCGGGTGCTCCGCCGGTCACCGGGTGACCCCACGGCTGCGAAGCCCCTTTGCGACGGCAAAGCCCAGGACCAAAAACACCAGGCTCGATGCCAAGGCTACGGCGAAGCTAATCAGGGTCATGGGCGTGGTCGGCGAGTCGACGCCGACTGCGCGCGGGGCCATCGTTCCCATCAGCGCGGAGAACAACATCGCCGACGCCACGAACTGGGGACGCGTCCACCGCCGGTACAGGGTGACCATGAACGGAAGCTCGATGAGTAATCCTTCCATAATCAGCGCCCCGATTGCGGCGACGCCGAACGGGGTGGTCGCCGCGGACACGACGCCCATGGCAAGGCACGCGATAAGGCTCGCGCCAGGCTTGCGGACGACGATGAGGGGAACAACGCACTGCAGGAACCACAACCCGAGCGTCGCCGCGACGAGATAAACGTGGGCGATGCCGGCGAACACCTGCAGGTAGGTCAGGGGCACGATGATGAGAGACCCCGCGACGCCGATCGCGGCGGCGACGAGCATGTCGCGGGTGGATGGTCGGCCACCAGCTGCGACCGGTGCGACGTGCACCAACCACCCGTCATCCGTCTGCGACGCCACCGCGTCCCCGGCTCCCCCTCCGGAGAGGGGTTCTCCGGTCGATCCACGTTTTCCGTTCATCGTCGCCGCCTCGCTTCCGTTGCCGATTCCCGATCGGGGACACCACCTGAAACAGTATTAGGTTAGGCAATGCTTATCGGCTTACGCCAGGCTCAATTTACTGAAATTACCCCCGCCTCCCCCCGAACGAAAAACCGCCTTCCCAGCGTGCTCACACAGATTCGCCCCGTACTCGAGCGCGTCTTTGCAGGCGAGATTCTCTCCCGCACGCTGGTGCTGGACTCGCTCATCCACTACGAAGGTCCGACAAAACTGGCCGCCGCAGGTCGAGGCCGGGTCCTGAAGTGGATGCGCAACCGCGCCAAGAAGGACCCTGCTGCCCTGGTTGACGCATTTTTCGCCGCCCTTGCCGAGCGAATCGTCACGGTACCCGACACTGCGGCAGCAGAATTGGTCATTCCCCAGCTGGCGGCGAACATCAAAGCGCTTCAAGCACAGCGCGACACGATTGCCGGACAAGTCGAGGAGATGCTTGAATCGTTCCCTCTTGCCCAGGTCTTGATGTCGATGCCCGGCGTAGGCATCAAGACCGCCTCTAACATCGTGTTGCCCATCGGCGATTGCCAGGACTTCGCCGACGCCGCGCACTTGGCCGCTTACGCCGGCATCACACCGACCACCCGGCAGTCGGGTACGTCGGTCCGCGGCGAGTTTCCCACCAGGGCCGGCAATAAACAGTTGAAAAACGCGATGTTTCGATCGGCGTGGATCGCGTCGCACTGCCATCCCGCATCGCGCGACTACTACCTGCGTAAACGGGCTGAAGGACAGAAGCACAATGCCGCGGTGATGTGGCTTGCCCGGAGCCGCTGCAACGACATCTATGCCCTGTTGACTCGGCGTGAGTTCTTCCGAGAAATCCCTGCTAGAACCATCGCCACGGCTGCGTAGACCGCTGCGCTGATCACCGCCGGCCCGCACGATGCGGCCCGGCGATCAGTCATGGCTACACCCCTCCCATACGATGTACGTGAAAGTCCCGCCTGACTATTGACAATCCACATAGGGCCCCACGCGGATTGGAACCGAGTGGCGGCCGGACGCCGCCACCAAGGCGCCCAACAGGGCCACTTCCGCCGAGCCGTATTCGACGATCCCGAAATCACTTTCCCGAATCTTCATCCCCCGCCCGTGCTCGATGTCGCCGGAGGCCCGGAATTGGAGGCCGAAAACCAGATCCTCGTCGCTCAGTTCCGGCAGGATCACAATCCTCACCAACTCGAACGGCTCATACGCGGAATCCAGGTCGTCGTCGATGGACAGAAAAACCTCCCCGTCCCCCTCCCCTGCCCTCCCCATCGCCTCAACCCCCGTGGTTTTGGAGGGGGGGGAAGAGGGCGTTCGAGGGCTCAGCAGCTCAAGCTCAGGTCCGCCGCCTTAGAGCTCGTCGATGTGCTTGCGCTTCGGGTAGACCCGCGGACGAGCGCCTGCGATCTCCTCAGCAATGCGGATGACCTGGTTGGAGTAACCGAACTCGTTGTCGTACCAGACGTAGAGCACCAGGTGCTTACCGTTGGCGATGGTAGCCAGACCATCGACGATGCCAGCATGGGTGGAGCCGACGAAGTCGGTGGAAACCACTTCCGGGGAGTGGATGTAGTCAATCTGCTGGCGCAGAACGGACTTGAGGGAAACCTCACGCAGGTAGTTGTTGACTTCGTCGCGGTCGACCTCAGTGTCGAGGGTCAGGTTCAGCACCGCCATGGAAACGTCCGGGGTGGGAACGCGGATGGCGTTACCGGTCAGCTTGCCCTCGAACTCCGGCAGAGCCTTGGCGACGGCCTTTGCGGCACCAGTCTCAGTGAGAACCATGTTCAGGGTGGCTGCGCGACCACGGCGGGAACCCTTGTGGAAGTTGTCAATCAGGTTCTGGTCATTGGTGAAGGAGTGGACGGTCTCGACGTGACCGAACTCGACACCCCACTTGTCATTGACGACCTTCAGCACCGGGGTGATGCCGTTGGTAGTACACGAAGCTGCCGACAAAATGTTGTCAGATTCCTCGATGATGTTGTGGTTGATTCCGTAGACGATGTTCTTCACATCGCCCTTGCCCGGCGCGGTAAGCAGAACCTTGGAAACACCCTTGGACTGAAGGTGCTGTGACAGTCCCTCGCGGTCACGCCAACGACCGGTGTTGTCGATGACAATCGCATCGTTAATGTCGTAGGCGGTGTAGTCAACAGTTGCCGGGTCATTGGAGTAAATGACCTGAATCGGGGTGCCATTTGCCCAAATAATGTTGTTTTCGCGGTCAACCGAGATGGTGCCGTCGAATGCACCGTGGACGGAGTCACGGCGCAGCAGCGAAGCACGCTTGACAATGTCGTCCTCACCATTCTGGCGAACCACAATAGCGCGCAGGCGCGGGCCGTTGAACAGTGCCTCACGAGCCAGCAGAATGCGAGCCAGCAGACGGCCGATGCGGCCGAAACCGTAGAGGACAATGTCGGTCTTCGGGGTCTGTGTCCCGGCACCGATGACGTCGGCAAGCTCACGCTCGAGGAATGCGCGCAGATCGCCGCCTTCCTCTTCGAAGCTGGTAGCCAGGGCGCCCAGGTCAATGGAGGCGGTGCCGAGATCCATCTTCACCAGTTCCTGCAGAATCGGCAGGGTCTGACTCAGGGGCAGCTCCTGCGAGGTGATGCGACGGGCGTAGCGGTGCGACTTAATGATGCCGGTCTCGGTAACGTTTTCCAGTCGGCGGCCGAAGATTGAAGTCACGACATCATTGTTGCGGCGCAGTTGTCCCAGGAGGGGGATCATCTGCTCTGCAAGGCTGATGCGCTCATTCCAGTCATTGCGCTTGATGGGGGCCGAATCCGACATAAATCCTCCTGGCTTAAATGAGTATGAGTTCCCCCTCAAAATACCCCGCACACGCTATTCACCGGCTATCGCCCTCAACTGGGTACCCCGTATTGTGGCCCAGCTTTCACCCAATCGGGGGAGACACCGGGAGACACCTCAAGGAAGAAAATTGAACCCTACTTACCCGTTAGAATAAGAGCCATGACGGAACCCCTGGATATCCAGCAGCAATCTCCCGCCCAGCCGCCATACCGCCTTGTAGTCACGGATATGGACGGGACTCTACTAAATGAAGACAAGGAAATCCCGGAGTCCTTTTGGCCGGTAGTCACGGAGCTGCTCGACCGCGGTGTCCACTTCGCTCCCGCGTCGGGCCGCCAGTACGCAACTCTGGCCGACCAGTTCGCCCCCATTGCACACCGCATCCCAATCATTGCGGAAAACGGCAACTATGTCGCGGATGCGGGCGAGGTGGTTTCGGTTACCAGTATCGACCACGACATCGTCACTCAGTTGGTACACGCGATCCGCCAGTTCAACGACAACCGTGTGGCGGCGGGCCGTACTCCCCTGTCGGTTATTATCTGCGGCGCTGCCAGCGCATACGTGGAGTTTTTCCCGCCGCATTTCAATATTCCGGAGGAAGTTCAGCAGCTGCAGTTCAACGAGGCCGCCAAGTACTACCTGAAGCTGCAGAAGGTCGATGATGTCATCGCCGCTGCCGCCGAGGACGGCATCGTCAAAATTGCCGCCTTTGATCCTTACTCCGTCGAAGAGGAATCGGCCGATTACCTGCGTTCCCAAAGCTCGCACTTGCGCGCGGTAGTCTCCGGTGCCCACTGGGTCGACCTCATCGATGCCAACACCAACAAGGGCACGGCACTCGCCGCCCTGCAGGAGGCCCTAGGTGTCTCTCCTGCCGAAACTGTCTGCTTCGTTGACTACCTGAATGATCTCGAGCTCATCGACCACGCAGGCCGTTCGTTTGCCATGTCCAACGGTCACCCGGAAATCAAACGCCGCGCCACCGACATCTCACCGTCGAACGCGGAGGAAGGCGTCATCACGACGCTGCGCGAGCTGTTCAACCTCTAACTGCAATTGACCCCTTACCCCACTGGAGCGGTAAGTTAGAAAGGTTGAACCCGATTCCCTTATTCCGATTTTCTTTTTAAGGAAAGCGTAGTTTCCCTGTGACCACTCTCGCCGAAGAAGCCGCACGCCGCCGCACATTCGCCGTCATCGCACACCCGGATGCCGGTAAGTCCACGCTCACCGAGGCGCTGGCGCTACATGCTCATGTCATTAACGAAGCCGGTGCTGTCCACGGCAAGGCCGGCCGCAAGTCGACTGTGTCCGACTGGATGGACATGGAGAAGGATCGCGGCATCTCGATTGCCTCTTCCGCGCTGCAGTTCGAGTACCAGCCAGAGGGGCACGACGGCGAGCCGTACATGATCAATCTCGTCGATACGCCTGGTCACGCTGATTTCTCCGAGGACACCTACCGTGTGCTCACCGCTGTCGACGCCGCTGTCATGCTTGTCGACGGTGCCAAGGGTCTCGAGCCTCAGACGTTGAAGCTGTTCCGGGTTTGTAAGTCCAACGGAATTCCCATCGTCACCGTCATCAACAAGTGGGACCGCCCGGGTAAGGCTCCCCTGGAGTTGATGGATGAGATTGTCGCGGAGATTGGACTGCAACCGACTCCGCTGTACTGGCCAGTTGGTGAGGCCGGCGACTTCCGCGGTCTGCTGGAGCGTGGTGAGGACGGCGAAGCCAAGCAGTTCATCGGCTTCGAGCGCACTGCCGGTGGCGCCACTATTGCCGCTGAGCGTCACCTCACCCCAGATGAGGCCTCCGCAGAGCAGGGCGACGCCTGGGAGACGGCAGCCGAGGAGTCCGAGCTACTTTCCGCCGATAGCGCTGACCACGACCAGGAGATGTACCTCGCTGGCGACACCTCTCCGGTGATTTTCGCCTCCGCCATGCTGAACTGGGGTGTCCACCAGATCCTGGACACTCTCTGCGAGCTGGCTCCGGCACCTGGTGCCCGCGAGTCCGACCCGGCTGCCGTTGCCGCTGCAGCGGCTGGCGGCCAGGGGGCTATCGTCGAAAAGCGCGAACCGACGGATGATTTTTCGGGCGTCGTGTTCAAGGTGCAGGCGGGTATGGATACGCACCACCGCGACAAGCTGGCCTTCATGCGCGTTGTCTCTGGCGAGTTTGACCGCGGCATGCAGGTCACGCATGCGCAGTCGGGACGTACTTTCTCCACAAAGTATGCTTTGACCGTTTTCGGCCGGACACGTTCGACTGTGGAGACGGCTTACCCGGGCGACATTGTCGGCCTGGTCAATGCGGGTTCACTGGCGCCGGGTGACACGATCTACGAGGGCCGCAAGGTTCAATTCAAGCCGATGCCGCAGTTCGCGCCCGAGCACTTCCGCACTCTGCGCGCCAAGAGCCTGGGCAAGTACAAGCAGTTCCGCAAAGCTGTCGATCAGCTCGATGCCGAGGGCGTGGTGCAGATTCTGCGCAACGATACCCGCGGCGATGCCGCCCCGGTGATGGCCGCGGTCGGCCCGATGCAGTTCGAGGTCATGATGGCACGCATGGAAAACGAGTACAACGTCGAGACCATCGCCGAGCCCATCCCCTACTCCGTCGCCCGCCGCACGGACGAAGAGACCGCGCCGGAGCTGGCAAAGCAACGCGGCGTGGAGATCTTCACGCGTTCCGACGGCGCCCTCATCGCCCTCTTCGGCGACAAGTGGAAGCTGTCCTTCATTGAGAAGGAGCACCCGGAGTTCACGCTCGAGACGCTGGTCGCTGACTAGAGTTTTAAGGAGATTTCACCAACATTGAGCCAAACGGTTGAGCTTCCTCCACAACCAAGTGCATGGCAACTTTTTACTGCCTTCCACTCCCGTGCGCAGAGATGGCCAGGTGCCCTCCGCGCAGCACTCGCGCTATTCCTGCCGGGTGCCGTGGCACTTCTCACCGGACATGGCTCGGAGATGCTCCTTATCGCCGCTGGTGGGTGCGTGGTCATCTATGGCGAAGGCCACCCCTACCGCAGTCGTCTGCGCGTGATGGCCATCGCCGGGCTATGCCTGATCGCCGGAGTTATGTCCGGCAGTTTTGTCGGATCAGTGGTCCACGGTGAGATCGCTTCCGGCGGCAGCAATCTATGGCTGCTGCTCATCGCACTTTTTACCACGGCGTTGGCCACCATCGGCGCTTTTATTCAAAACGCACTGCGCCTGCCACCGCCAGGTTCATTCTTCATTGTGATGGTCTCCGGCGGCACAACAATGGTCGCCCGCCTTGGCTTCAACCCGGTTGAAACCGCCATGTGGGCTACCGTTGGTGTGCTTTCGGCGATAGTCATCGGCATGGCACCGCGGTTGTGGAATCCGCACGGCCCCGAGATGGCGGCCGTCCAATCCCTTGAATCAGCCATCGAGGCGATGGAAAAGTCAGACTCGACATCGTTCGCCGTTCATCACCAGGCGCAAACTGCACTCACCGACGCATGGGAATCGCTTGCCGACGCAGGCATCATCCGTGGCAGCAAAATCGTCAAGCCCTCCCATACGGAACTGGTCAACCGTGTCATTGCTGCTCATCAGCGGCTGATTGCTATCCGCGGCCGCTTGGGCGTGCACGGCAGCGCTGTGGACATCGTGGACACGCCTAACCTTATCGACGAGACACAGACAACCATTCCACTCGCGCGACCAAGCGTGAGTTACCGAATCTTCCGCTCTTTCGATCGCTATTCCCATGCGTCAATGACTGCGGCAAAGGTGGCTATTACTGGCGGCTTAGCTGGTCTCATCAGCGTGCTCGTCGGTCTTGACCGGCCTGACTGGGCGGTGGTCAGCGCATTGATGACTCTACAGTGGGGCCCCGACCGCACCGCCGGTTCGATTCGAGGGATTCACCGCATGGTGGGCTCGATTATCGGAATTTTCCTCTATGCGCTGCTTTTTTCCTTTGGCCTGGACAGCTGGACGCTACTTATCGCGCTTGCAGCCTGCCAATTCGGCGCGGAGATTCTCGTGGTGAAGAACTATGCGCTGACGACGATCGTCACCACTCCGCTGGCGCTGCTGCTGGGCGGAAATGTCGCTGGCGAGCTCGCACCGATTGTGACCGATCGTGTTTTGGAAGTCGGTATCGCCTGCGCGCTGGCTCTCGCTGTCCTGCACTTCTGGCCGACCGAGAGCATTGAGAAGCACTACCTGCGTCATATTCCGCGCTGCTATCGACAGATGGGTGCTCTTCTCGGCGCGCTGCTAACCGGCACTCCGAATCAGGCACTCGATATTCGTCGCGACCTCCAGTACGAGCTGCTCAGCGAGCGCCAGGCCATCTCGTCTTTGGCCACCAACGACCCCAAAATCGCCGCTCCGCACTGGGACGGCCATCGTCGCATTCGCACGGCTGGCTATTTGTTGCTGGACTACTGTCGCACGCATCCGGATATCCGCCCCTCTCACGAGGAGATTTCCAAGCTCGTTGAGGTAGTCCAGGCAGCTAAAGCTGAGGAGCGCTAGTCCTCCGGCAGCGGGGGCTCCTTGCGCAGGTCGCGGGCTGTTGCCCGCCGTACCTCGCGCGGTTCCTCCTCCGAGCCCCGCGAACGGAACTTAGCCGCGATGTCCTTCAGCGAAGACGACAGCGGCGGCAGCTTCTCCAGCGCGTCACGGCCCGCGTCCCACGCGTCGGTAGCAATATTCTCCGCTTTCCGACGGAACTTGCGGACCTTCTCCTCACGCTGCCGCTTAGTCTCTGCCGCGTCATTTTGCCGCTCGCGCTCGCGTTCAAAGGCGGCGACATCGCGGGCCTCCGCGTCGGAAAGCCTCTTCGAAGCGTGTGCCGCGGCGTCCCACGACTCCTCCAGCGATTCCGCGAGGTGCAACATGGCATCGATGCGCTTTTCAACTTCGCGCAACTTCTCGCGGTAGCCCCGCTGAATGTCATAGCGGCGCATGATGCGGCGGGCACGAGTGGCCTCATTGCGCCAGGTGATGATTGCGCCCTCAGAAATCGACTCATCGACGACGAAACGCATCGTCCACGGGTCGACATCAGCGCTGGCCAGATTGTTGCGTACCCGCTCCTCGCGGTCGAGGACGTCCTGCACGAGACTGCGGGCACGCTCTTCGGCTTGATGGGCGCGGTTGGTACGGGAGTTATCTGGTCGGAAGCTCACCTGGACTATCCTACCGCTCGGCTGCTGCCAAAGCCGGTACTTGGTCGGTCGCGGAGCTCTTCTGCTGGTCATTGTCGCTCTGGTGCTCGAGGCGAACCCAGGAGACAAAGCCCCAAATAACGAAGCATCCGTAGAAGAGGTACAGCGCCGCCGACGGGTAGTAGCCACCCTTGAGCAGCAACGGCACTCCCACGGCATCAACGGCAATCCAAATTAGCCAGAATTCGTTCCACCCGCGGGCCATACCCCAGGTCGCCAACATCGAACCGACGAAAATCCAGGCATCGGCCCATGGCCCCCACGAGCCCAGCATCTCAAAGATATTGGCACAAATCACAGTGGCGAAGATAGCCACGGTAATCATCCCAATGCGTTCCGATGCCGTCGCCCACCGAGGCTCAATTGCGACCTCGTCACCGCTCTGATTGCGGCTCTTGACCCAGCTGAACCATCCGTAGAGACTGACGACGATAAACATGACCTGACGCCCCGCCTGGCCATAGAGATCAAGATTTTGCGGCGTGTGGAAAACTCCGCCGAGGAAGACGGTAAACAGCAAGGCATTTCCGATAATGCCGACCGGCCAAGCCCATACCTTCCGTTTCATACCTAGGAAGGCACACGCCAGGCCAAAGAGGTTACCGACAATTTCACGAATCAAGATTGGTGCTCCCGCCACACTGAGCTGTGCAGTGAGGAAACCCACCAAAAAATCCGACACGTATTCCACGAATTATTCAACTCCTTCTCTTTCATCCGGACTATGACCGTCGGTTTCGGATTCCAACCGAAATCTGCTTGTCCCCTACCTGACGACCCTTCTGGCCACAGGTAGGGCGCTCGTGGACTTGTCTGCGTCAGCCGCAGCATCACCACCGGTGAGGAATTTCACCTCGCCCTGAGAATGCGAGTTCAACGTTAGCACTGTCGCCTTGCGCGCATGTGCATTTTATTCAATGAGGTTTCAATATGAGGTTCTAATACAGCCCCGACATAATTACGCATCTACAATGCGTAGTATGAGCCAAAAGCCCCGCCAACCACGTCCTCCCCGACCAGCACGGCGCCTGGTTCATGGTCACCATTCCCCCGCTGACCGCTCTCGCCCTCACCCCCACATGGACAGGCCTTGCCGTCACCGCGACCTGGCTGCTCGGCTACTTCGCATTCTTCGCCGTGAGCGTCTGGCTCCGCTCTCGTCGCCAACGCCGCCACCTCGCACCCGCCGCCACGTACACCGCGCTCACTGCCGTCGCCGGCTGCATCACACTGCTTGCCGACGTTTCCCTCCTCACCTGGGTCGCCCTCATTGCCCCTCTTGCCGCTATCGCTATTTGGGAGACCTACCGCCGCCGACCGCGCTCACTTCTCTCTGGTGTCTCCACCGTTCTGGCCGCTAGCCTCATGGTGCCTATCATCGCCGGACCAACCCCGAAAGCTTGGGCAATTGCGGCTATCTACGCTGGGTATTTCGTCGGCACCGTGCCCTATGTAAAAACTATGATTCGCAAGCGCGGCAACCGCCAGTGGCTCATTGGCTCGGTCACGTATCACGTTCTCATTACCGCCGTGGCCATCATCGGGTGGCTCCTCCTCCACGACCGGAACCTCATCAGCATCGGTGTGCCCATCGTCGCAATTGGGCTTCTCATCAGGTCTTTTACCATGCCAATCTCCGGCGCTCGCCGCGCTCGGCCGTGGACTCCGAAACAGGTCGGAATTCTCGATGCCTTCTTTGGAGTCGCCGTCGTCCTGGCTGCGTGGTAAAAACGACGGCGGGGACATACTTTGGGGATTTTTGGGGAGGGGATGAAGTCTATGGCTTCCACCAAACACGCAGTCAATCACGCAGTTTCCGTCTCAGACTTGGCCGCTAGCCTGAACTCGCGGCAGGCACCACAGTCGGGCTGGCGCAGCTGGGTTCATAAGGCCACCTGGGGCGCAATTTCACCGCGGGAATCATCGTCGGCACGCAAGCAACGCGAGCTGATAGAGCGGGTGCGACAGCCTATCTACGGTGACTACAACATCGCTGTTATCAGCGTGAAGGGCGGCGTTGGCAAGACGTCGACAACCATGTGCCTGGGCGCCACGCTTGCAAGCCTGCGCAGTGACCGAATCGTCGCAATCGACGCGAATCCGGACTTTGGCACCCTCGGTGCACGCGTCACCGCAGCCAATCCCGCATCTATTCGCGATCTGCTCCGAGCCCCGGATACGGACAAATACGCGCAGGTCCGCGCATATACATCACACACGCCGTCACGGCTGGAGGTTGTCGGCAGCGACCAAAATCCGACATCGACGATCGCGCTTTCCGACGGCGAATACTGCGCGGCCCTCGACATCCTTCGACGGCATTACAACGTGAGCCTGACTGACTGCGGTACCGGCCTGACGCAGCCCATCTCCGCTTCGATTCTGTCTGCGGCCAATTGTCTGGTGCTGGTCACCACGCCTGCACTGGACGGCGTGAAAAGCGCCTGGACGACATTGGACTGGCTTTCAGCGCACGGCTTCGAACGGTTGGTTTCTACCACTGTCGTGGTGGTCAACGAGCTAAATAAACAGGGACTGTCCACAGAGACCGTGCACGAGTTATTTGCCCAGCGCTGCCGTGCAGTGCAGGTCATCCCCTACGATCCGCATATCGCGAATGGTGCCAATATCGAGCTGGACAATCTCCAGCCCGCCACCACCCAGAGTTATCTCGAATTGGCGGCCATGATTGCCGATGATTTCGCGCCGACGACTGGCCGCCACAGCTTTGTCTAACGCATAGCCAGCTAACGAAGGTGCTGTCGAATCTCTTCGACATCAACTTCCTGCACGGTAGCGGGCTTAAAGGCGGCGTCGCGGTCCTTATCCACCAACACTGCCCGCACGCCTTCGGCAAAATTGGGGTGCTGACGCATGTAAGCGCCAAGCCTCATTTCCCGGTCTAGCGCCTCCTGCAAGGTGACCTCGTGGGCCGAGTTAGCCGCATAGAGTTCCACGGCCGCTACGAGACTTTCCGGGTTGGCGGGTGCCAGCAGGTCGCGAAAAGTCTCCACTGTTGACGATGCACAGGAGCCCGCCTCAGCGGCTTCGTTGAGAGCTCGCTCAATCTCCGCCCAGGTATCAGCCCCAAAGCAAGCCTCAATGCAGTCGCTCCACTCGGCCAACTGCGGATCCCCGAGCAGATCACGAGCCTCAGCTGAGTCCACATCGAGCGCATACTCCGCGAGCGCCGAATCAATTCCATCGCGGTCCAGAGCCGCAACAAACTCGTCCAGCTGCGCGGATGGCACCGCATGTGTCGCCCATCCAGACCACAGCATGTCCGCCGCAGTTAGGCGGTAACCGGTCAGCCCGGTAAACCTCGCGATTGCCGACGAGGGCCCTCCTAACCGCGTGTTCACATGCTGCGAAAAGTGGGTAATTCCAACGTCGGGAATAAAGCCGATTGCCATTTCTGGCATGGAAGCGCTGGCACGCTCGGTCACGATTCGGTGGGAGCCGTGCATGGAAACACCAAGGCCACCGCCCATAGCGATGCCATCAATAATCGCGATATATGGCTTGGACTGCGCGAATTCCGCAATCATCGCGTTCATCTCGTACTCATCCCGGAAAAACTCCTCCCCCTGCTCCGGAACGCCATCGAGCACAGCCTGCCGAACTGCGCGCACATCACCACCGGCACAAAACGCCTTGGGGTGACCGGATGAAACAACAATGTGGTCCACCGAGTCGTCGTCACGCCATGCGCGGAGCCCCTCGACGACCTCGGTGACCATATCCAAATCGAGCGAATTAAGTGCCTTCGGCCTATTCAGCCGAAGGTGACCAGATCGCCCGTGGACTTCTCGCAGCACCTTCGGCTCATCGACCTCGGTGCGTGCAGTGCCAGAACCGTTATCAGTAGCAGTCATGTCACCCAGTGTGACACAGATAACTAACCAGGGAAAGGTTCTGACAGGAAGGTTCTGACGACCAGAACCTCACTGAGACTAAGGAGCTACTTCTTCTTGCTCTTCTTGTCCTTTTTGTCCTTCTTGTGCTTCTTGCCCTTCTTATCGGACTTGCCTGCGCCCTTTACGCGATCAGCCTCGAGATTGGCGGCAACGTCCGGCACATAGCGGAACTCCGTGCGCGGCGGACGCTCGTAGCTTCCCTCCGACTCCGGACGCTCCGGGATTTCCGGAACATCGCGCTGAATGCGCTCGTACGGAATGGTCGTCAACAGGTGGTTGATGACATTGATACGCGAACGCTTCTTGTCCTCAGACTCAACCGTGAACCACGGTGCGGACGGGATATCGGTGTGGATGAACATCTCATCCTTTGCACGGGAGTAATCCTCCCAGCGGGTGATGGACTCCAGATCCATCGGCGAGAGCTTCCAGCGGCGCAGTGGATCCTCACGACGGGACTTGAAGCGGGCAACCTGCTCCTCGTCCGACACAGAGAACCAGTACTTACGCAGGATAATGCCGTCTTCGACCAGCAGACGCTCAAAAATCGGCGCTTGATGCAGGAAGCGACGGTACTCCTGCGAAGTGCAGAAGCCCATGACACGCTCAACGCCGGCACGGTTGTACCAGGAGCGGTCGAAAATCACGATTTCACCAGCAGTCGGCAGCTTTTCGACGTAACGCTGGAAGTACCACTGACCCTGCTCACGGCTAGTCGGAGCCGGCAGGGCCTCAATACGACAGGTACGGGGGTTCAGGTACTGCGTGATGCGCTTAATGGCCGACCCCTTGCCGGCAGCGTCACGCCCCTCCATCACGATGACAATTCGGGCACCGGTTTCTACCACCCACTGCTGCATTTCGACGAGCTCTGCCTGGAGCTTTTTGAGCTCGGCCTCATAAGCCTTCTTGTCGAGCTTCGGTGGGCGCTGGACGTCGTCATTATTCATAGTCCACAGTTTACCCGGCAGGGCGCGACGACCCTATTCGCCGGGTTTAACCGCGGGGCCTAATCGCTAACTTTTTTGCAACCCTAGTCACGTGAGTAAAGACGCAGCGTGACCTGTGCAACAAGCCCAGCAAAGACCATACCGATAACCACCACAACCGGCGCCACTACGCCAATATCGCCGTTGGTCAGCGGCGCCAGGAGCTGTGCCTTGTACAGGTTGCTCAGCGCCGGATCGATGACCGTCGCCTTGCCCAGGAACAGCGCACCGATAGCCAGCACACCACCAATCAGCGACGCAATCACAGCCTCGAGGACGAACGGCGCCTGCGTGAACCAGCGGCTGGCACCGACCATGCGCATAATCTCAACTTCCTTACGACGCGAGAACGCCGCAATCTGCACCATGTTCGCAATCAGGAACACCGCGGCAACGGCCTGCACCGCAGCCAGCAGGAAGGTCGCATTTCGCACCGAGTCCAGGTTCTGAGCTGCAGTACCGATCTCTTCATGCTGGTCAGTAACATGGTCGACCTGCGGCAGCTCCCGAATCGGATCGAGCGGGCTGACATCGGTCGGGTCGCTCAGACGCACCATCACGACAGCCGGCAGCGACTCCGGCGTCGCATTTTCCACGAGCACGGGGTCACTGTCCTTGAACATCTCCACGAAGTGGTCAAAGCTTTGCTGACGATTTCGGAAGGTCACCGAATCAATGCCGTCAGCCTCTTCAAGCTTGCCGACGACGTCAGCGCACTCCGGCGAGGAGCAAGTTTGGTCTTCGGCGGAGATTTGTTCATTCAGCTCAATCTGCACTTCTACGCGATCGAGATAGAGATCCTTCGTGCGGCTGGTCTGCTCAGTAACCAGGATGCCCGTCGCAAGCAGCGCCAACGACACCGCAGTCGTAATAATCATCGCGATGGTCATCGTGATGTTTCGGCCCAAGGAGGAGAAAGCCTCACCGAGGACAAAGCGAGTCTTCATAGGTCAGTAATACCTTTCGAATGAGTTCTTCTACCGATGGACTGTCTGCTAATTGTTCAGGCCGTAAACACCCGTGGCGTCGTCACGCACGAGACGCCCCAGCTCCAGCTCCAGCACGCGGCGACGCATGGAGTCCACGGCATCGTTGTCGTGAGTCGACACAATAACGGTCGTGCCCATGCGATTGATGCGGTCAAGCAAGAGCATGATGTCACCGGAGGTGCTTGGGTCGAGGTTGCCGGTGGGCTCGTCGGCAAGCAAGATGAGCGGGCGGTTGACGAAGGCGCGAGCAATGGCGACGCGCTGCTGCTCACCACCAGACAACTCGTGCGGGTAGCGGTTTTCCTTGCCCGAGAGCCCGACCATTTCGAGCGTTTCCGGAACTGCCTTGTCGATCTTCGCCTTCGGCTTGCCAATTACCTGCAATGCGAACGCGACATTTTCGTACACCGTCTTCTTTGGCAGCAGGCGGAAGTCCTGGAAGACGTACCCCACCTTTTGACGCAATTTCGGGATGTTGCGACGAGAAATCTTGGTTAGATCCTGGTCTGCAACCGTCAGTTTTCCTGAATCCACTTTCTCTTCACGCACCATAAGGCGCAGGAAGGTCGACTTACCAGAGCCCGACGGTCCAATGAGAAAGACAAACTCACCTTTATCTATGTGGACTGAAACGTCGTCGAGAGCTGGTCGGCTAGAAGTCGAGTAGGACTTGGTAACCCCGTCGAAAGTGATCATAAGTAGACACTCTAATCACTTAAGCCACTCAAGTCACTCTGGAATGCGTGGAATTGGTCGCCGTGACGGGATTGCGGGAACAGGCGGCGTCGAACGCTAACCCCAGAGCGCGACCGCACGAAAGCTCACGCCATAGCAATGTTCGAAACTATTTTCCCCAAAAATCTTTAAATGCCCCTTTACTTCGCTTACCTGTTCGATTAAAATGAGCCATGAAAGATTAAAAGCGAGGATTGAAAACATCAAATAACGTAGCCGAGCTGCTTCAAGCTTGGAAAATTGACACTCAGAGTTAGTCGAAAATACTTTCCCTACCTCTTCCTTATTTCAACATTTCAACGTCCAGGCCTTATCTTTCAGGGGGATTCACCAATGGCCAGCGGAGAACATATACCACGCAAACGCACTTACGCTGCGGCAATGGAAGCGACGGCACCACGCTTTCACCATGAGATTTCTCAAACAGCACCAGCACGTCTTGGAATTGACCGCAATCGAGCTGACTTGAAGCTTGCCCTTGCTTGTGTTCCCTCTTCTTCAACAAAAGATGTCGAAGATTACATCGCCAAAATCGCTCCAGCTCTTGGCATGTCACGTGGGAGAACACTCCAGTACATCGATGTCGGAATGCAACTAGAGCGACTCCCGCGGTTAAAAGAGCTTCTGCTCAAACGCGCACAGCTACCGCTTCCCCACATGTGGGTCATTGCCACGGCCGTCCTCCCCTTGGATGACGCCTCGGCTGTGAGATATTTCGAAGACCATCTTCTTGAGCTGATCACGCCGAGAGTCAATGGTGAAGTTCTTCGCGGAGTTCGGAGCCTTCAACAGAATATTCAGCGACTTATTGATGAAGTCAGCCCGCTATTGCGCCCGAAGAATGAGTACGACCCGCCGATCACTTCGTTTCAAAAAGGCATCGAGCAAAAAGCTGGCGAATCTATAAAGTTCGAGTTAAAGGACAACCTCACTGAAGTCACCATGGAACTGATGCCTGAGCGGGCAATTGAGTTTCAGAAGGTCTTGGAGGAAATCACCGCTGATCAAGACTGCGACTTCGTCGAGGCCTTTTCACATCTTCTGCACGGGACTGCCCAGGTCACCGCCACACTGAATCTGTACTGCCCACTAACCCAAGACAAGCCCCAAGAAGCCTGGATCGGTGGCTTGGGGTGGATCAACAAAATCGCCACTGAATCCTGGCTCGATCGGGTCACTAGCATCCGGCTACTAGCGGACGAGAAAACGGAAAAGTACTCGCCAACAGAGCGACAGCGTACTTACATCCAAGGTAGAGACGGCACCTGTCGCTTTCCCGGATGCGATGTCGATGCGGCGAAGTGCGACATCGACCACATTCAGCCGTATAACCACGAGAATCCCGACGAAGGTGGCCAAACCGAGACGCCCAACCTCCATTGCCTATGCCGTCGCCACCACAATCTAAAAACGGCCGGTCTTTGGAATGTCGTGCGCGATATCGACGGCATGGAGTACTGGACCTCCGCCACTGATCAGAGCGCTGAAAAAGCTGCCCTAATCAGCACAGAATCAGGGCCGCTCTCCGGCCACGGTCGCTACTCCTTCGACCTGCGCAAGACAAAGAAAGCACAGACACTCAAAGAGTACAACGAGCAGAGGTTGGAAAACCTCCGCGAATCACAGGAGCTGACAAATCAGGCTCGCGAAGAACTGGGAATGAACAAAAACGAGAGAAAATCAGAAGCCGACGAGCCCACCACACCGGAAGCACCCGAAACTCCCGAGACACCGGAAGCACCCGAAGACGAACCGCCGTTCTAGCGCTACTCCCCTTCGGACTGCTGAGCCATGCGCCAGCGAATACCGGCCTCAATGAAACCGTCGAGGTCACCGTCGAGGACCGACTGCGGGTTGTTGACTTCGTATTCGGTACGCAGATCCTTCACCATCTGGTACGGGTGCAGCACATAGGAGCGCATCTGGTTACCCCACGAGGCATTGCCGCCTGCGCCGAGAGCGTCCAGCTCCGCGCGCTCTTCCTGGCGCTTCTTCTCCAGCAACTTCGCCTGCAGAACTCGCATGGCAGATGCCTTGTTCTGGTGCTGCGACTTCTCGTTCTGACAGGTCACCACGATGCCGGTTGGGACGTGCGTAAGTCGGACCGCGGAGTCCGTGGTGTTCACCGACTGCCCACCTGGGCCGGAGGAGCGGTAGACGTCGATACGCAAATCTGACTCGGGGATGTCGATGTGATCCGTTTCCTCC
>QWCB01001992.1_pt1 | contig 18097 bp, 19 predicted proteins | sample 1972511 | NCBI WGS metagenome assembly QWCB01 (sample SAMN09866719, study PRJNA288562) | Human gut metagenome isolate term5_stool, whole genome shotgun sequencing... | isolation source: gut | host: Homo sapiens | place: USA: California
ACTTTAACCCCTAGTTTTTCGATTACTTTCTTCCACACACCTTTCCCTCTCTTCTTTTTTCGCTTAACCCTTTCCTTATCCTCATTGGCCAGCATTTGGCGTGCATTTCTTTTTATTCATAAAACAAATATACTAATCCTATGGGAGGTTTCGGCCTCCCATTTTTGTTTTATGAATCAACGCTCCTTTCTTCGCTCTTTTTCACGGCTTATTTGGTGGCCGTACGGTCACCAAATAAGCCGTGAAAAAGGTAGTCCCTAGTACCTCAAAAATTGCGCTTCGGTTTAGAACTTAGGCTTTTGGCTCCTCACATCACAAGTGGAGTGGCGGGGGTTAGAGGATGCGCTTGATCAGACCTTGGAGCACTTTACCGGGGCCGTACTCAGTGAAACTCTCTGCTCCATCCTTGTGCATATTAAGGATGGTCTGCGTCCAGCGAACTGGTGCTGTGAGCTGCATGATAAGGGTGTGGCGAATCTCCTCAGGGTCGGTATGGGGGAGGGCATCGACATTCTGATAGATAGGGCAGCTAGGCGCCTTGAAGTGGGTCTCTCTGATCGCTGCCTCCAACTCTTCTCTAGCACTCTCCATAAAGGGGCTGTGGAAGGCTCCGCTCACATTGAGGGGCAAGGCACGCTTAGCACCCGCCTCTTTCGCCAGTGCACATACTTGCTGTACACCTTTTACCGAACCCGAGATCACCGCTTGGCCAGGGCTGTTGTAATTGGCAAGGATTACGATCTCACCTTGGACAGAGGCACAGAGTTGCTCCACCTCTTCATCTTTCAGTCCAATAATGGCGGCCATAGTGGAGGGAGCTTGCTCGCACGCTTTTTGCATCGCTTGAGCTCGTTTGCTCACTAGTCTCAGTGCATCTTCAAAGGAGAGAGCCCCAGAAGCAGCGAGCGCTGTAAACTCGCCTAGAGAGTGACCTGCCATCATATCGGCACTGCACCCTTCGTCGCTCACCTTGGCAGAGATGTAGGAGTGGATAAATACCGCTGGCTGGGTCACCTTGGTCTGCTTAAGTTCTTCCTCGGTGCCATGAAATATAGTATCGGTAATTTGGAAGCCAAGTATCTCATTGGCTTGCTCAAATAGCTGCTTTGCTTCGGCGTTGCTCTCGTAGAGGTCCTGCCCCATACCTACAAACTGAGCTCCTTGTCCTGGGAATACTGATGCGCGTAATGCCATAACGATCTTTCTTTCTAATTTGTTTTTACTTAATTATAATACATCGCAAAGGTACGCATTATCTCCCAAATATCTATGAGGGGGTACCTTATCGGACAAGTCGGACAGGTCAGACAAGTCGGATTTCGTAGTACTTATCTACGTGCCGTCCGATCTGTCCGACTTGTCCGACTTGTCCGATAAAGCATTCGCTAGCTTATTTATTGGGGAGGAGCTGGGCGAGTACTTTATTGAGGGACTTTTTGGCTTGGTACTCTTTGAGGTAGAAGGGCTCCCAGTAGGCGACGTCGAGGTGTTCTCCGGCCTCTAGTAGTCGAAAGGCATCGCTCGCCATATACTTGGCGTGGGGGTAGATATTGACTACGTACCGACTTCCCGGTAGTAGGCTCTGGAATAACTCCTGCGCCTTCTCGGCACCCGATCCGAAGTAGACTACGGGGTGCTGCTCTACCAACTCGGTGATAGAGGCTTGCGTCTTCTCTTCGGTCAATACCAAAGCAGCGATATCGGATACTGGCTCCCCTTTGGCGGTATAAAGTGCCGAGTAAACCTCCATACGTCGGGCATCGATCATTGGCATCAATAGTGCCTCCTCAGATGCCACCTCATGGGCGAGGTAACTACGGGCTATAAGCTGAGTGGTAGAGATAGCGAGGAGGGGAACCCCTTTGGCAAAAGCCAACCCCTTGGCATACCCTGCCGCGATGCGAAGCCCAGTGTAGCTTCCAGGCCCCTCAGCGACGCAGATAGCTGATAGCTCGTTGCCTTGGGGTAACTGTGAAAGCACCTCCTGTGCCATCACTGCCAATCGCTCCGACTGTCTTGAGCGGTCGGTCTCTTCAGCCTCAGCGATAATCATTGGAGTATCGCCCTCCTCTGCCAGAGCCACTGTGCAGTAGTCGGTAGAGCTATCTAGGAGTAGGATATATCTCTTTTTCATCATTTCTTTTTACGTTTCTTCTTAGCCCCACTTGCTGCCGTTTCGGCGATTAATTGGCGTGCCTGCTCCTCTGTGAGTGTTTTGGCATCCGTCGTCTTGGGGATCTTGTAGTTATTCTTTTGATACTTAAGATAAGGTCCCCACCGACCATTGAGTACCTCTACCACCTCATCGCCTTCGCCAAAGGAGGCGATGAACTTATTACGCTCCTGCTCCTTCTTGGCATCAATGAGCGGCTTTGCCTCCTCAAGGGTGATCTCGTAGGGCGAAAGCTCTTTTGGAATACTAGCGAATAGCTTACCAAAGCGGACATAAGGACCAAACCGACCAATACTGGCGACGACTTTATCCCCCTCGTACTCACCAAGCGTACGAGGTAGGTCGAATAGTTTGAGCGCCTCCTCCAGGGTAATGGTCTCGAGTGAGAGATTGGTAGGGATGGAAGCGAAGCGTGGCTTTTTGCCCTCTTCGTCGGCAATACCAATCTGTATCATCGGACCAAAGCGCCCGATCTTAGCCGATACTTGCTCTCCAGTCTTGGGGTCTTCACCGAGGATGCGTTCGCCCACCTTGTGGTCGCTCTTCTCTGCCATCACCCCCTCAACATTATCGTGGAAGAGGTCGTAGAAGGTGGCAATGACGCTATTCCATTTCTTTTTGCCTGCCGCGATCTCGTCAAACTCCTCCTCTACCCGTGCGGTAAAGTTGTAGTCCAATACTTGGGGAAAGTACTCCACGAGGAAGTCGGTGACTACCAGCCCTGTGTCGGTGGGGAAGAGTTTGTTTTTGTCTGCCCCATAGACCTCCTTCTTGGTACGCTTGGCTACCTTTCCCTTCTCTAGCTTGAGCTCTACATAATTGCGAGACTCGCCATCGATGGACTTCTTCACCACATACTCTCGCTTTTGGATGGTCTGAATGGTAGGTGCGTAGGTAGAAGGACGCCCAATCCCGAGCTCCTCCAATCGCTTTACCAGCGATGCCTCCGTGTAGCGAGGAGGTCGCTGTGCAAAGCGCTCGCGTGCTACCACCTCCTCACTCAAGAGGGGGTCGCCAGTTTGGAGGCGTGGCAGAAGGCCAGTTTCCTCCTCGGCATCTTCATCGTCGTGCCCCTCTAGGTAGACCTTGAGGAAGCCATCAAAGGTGACCGTCTCACCCTTGGCTTCGAACTGTGTAGGAGTGCCACTCAATATCTGTACTGTGGTATTCTCCAGCTCAGCATCTGCCATCTGTGAGGCAAGCGTCCGCTTGCGGATCATCTCATATAGAGCGCGCTCTTGCTTATTCTTTCCAGCAATTTCCACCTCCACATTTGTGGGGCGAATCGCTTCGTGCGCCTCTTGGGCACCTTTGGTCTTGACTTTATAGCGACGGGCCTTGACATACTCCTTGCCGTAGGCTTGCTCTACGAGGGCACAACTAGTGGCAATGGCATAGTCGGATAGATTGACTGAGTCGGTACGCATATAAGTAATATGCCCTGCTTCGTATAGGCTCTGAGCTAGTCGCATGGTGAGACCTACTGGATAGCCCAACCGCCTAGAAGCCTCCTGCTGTAGGGTAGAGGTGGTAAAGGGAGCTGCTGGCTTGCGCTTGGTCGGCTTCACCTCTATCTTACCCACACTGTAGTTGGCATCAATGAGGGCGTTGAGGATTTCCCTTACCTCTTCCTCTGTCTCAGGTCGCTTCGCCACCTCTGCCACCACTTTCTCCCCGCTCGTGGTGATGAACAACCCCCGTATCCGGAAGTTGCTTTTTTGCTCAAAGGCGGTAATTTCTCGCTCCCTCTCCACAATAATCCGAACAGCTACCGACTGCACCCTACCTGCCGAAAGCTGAGGACGAATCTTGCGCCAAAGCACTGGGCTCAGCTCGAAGCCTACAATCCTATCCAGTACACGGCGAGCTTGCTGAGCATCGACCATCTGCTCATCAATAGCACGAGGGTTTTCGAGGGCGTGCTCTACTGCCGACTTGGTGATCTCGTGAAATACGATCCTATTCTTAGCCTTCTTATCCAATCCAAGCACCTCGGCTAAGTGCCATGCTATCGCCTCTCCTTCGCGGTCCTCATCACTTGCAAGCCACACTCTCTCAGCTTTTTTGGAAGCACTTCTCAGCTCCTTAACCACTCGCTCCTTATCCTCAGAGACCTCGTACTGCGGTTCAAAGTTATTCTCAATATCCACACCCATCCCTTTGGTCTTAAGGTCACGGATATGCCCATAGCTAGAGAGGACTTGGTAGTCCTTACCTAGAAATTTGCTAATGGTCTTTGACTTAGCGGGTGACTCCACTATCACGAGGTTACTTGCCATATCTTTATCTAATTTTTTATTCTCTCAATACTCTTATGCCCAACATTTATTGGATTTGCAAAAGTACACATTATATATAACTAGACAAAAAACTGGGCTCACAAGACAGGGGTTACGCATTAGAAAAGGCTATTGTACGAATGATGATATACAATCTATTGATGATAATGCTGTAAGGACCTCGGTAGAGGTCCCTCTTAAATAGGCACAGGTCGGAGGGGCATTAGCCCCGAACGACCTGTGCGTAAGAGCATATTCACCACCTCCTTGACCCCGGTTGAGGGGTCAGACCTAGAGATAGGGTTGTCCGACCCCTCGGCCGGGGTCGCAAGGGTAGTTTACACCTATCTATACACAGGTCTTCGGCACTGCGTGCCTTGACCTGTGCCTATTTAGCACGGACCTCTGCCGAGGTCCTTCCCGTAGAACCCCGCTATAAACCATAAGGTAAGAACGTTCTAATGCGTAACCCCTGGCTCACAAGAAGGGACTATTATATGAGATGATTCCCTCCAGTTAGGAGAGCAAAAACTGAGTTGCAACTAAGCAATTGCCGAGATGCAACAAAGCAAATGCTTAGTTGCAACTAACCGATTGCTTAGTTGCAACTCGATAAACGCCCAAATATATCTCTGGGTATCAAATAGTTACAAAACCACTCTCAACGGCCTATATTTCAGCATCATTCGATGAGTAACGGACGTTTCGGACAGCCGATAGGATCCCGATTGAGGAGATGCCCCTTTTGACAAGGGGTGAGAAAGGGTTAGAGGGCTGGTTGCGTCTCTTTTTTCAGGGGGCAGAGCTTACGGAGGAGGCGCTCCGCCTTGGCGTGGATCTGTGGGGTTTCATACTTACGCACCTGCTTAAGGATGATGCCCACCACGATTAAGTCGTCGGAAAAACCTAGTAGCCCAGGAATGAAGTCGGGCAGTAGGTCAATAGGAAGTATAAAGTAGCCGAGCGCCCCCATGATATAGAGCTTGGACTGCTTGGGGACACTAGGCTCCATCAATATATAGTAGAGCTTGAGTACGGGCATCAAGACCGTATCTCCCAGTAGCTCCCCCACTCTACTCACCTTCTGCATAAAGGAGAGTTCGCTGAAGTGACTACTGTATTTAGTGAAGTCCTGTGGCTCCGCTTGTTTTAGCACTGTCCATAGGCTACCTGCACGCTTTGTCCATCTCAATATTCCCATACTACTTTTCTATTCATTGGTATTTATATCTAGTGCAATATTACACATTTTGAGCCACCCTCCCAAATTTATGGGTGGGCATTGTTCATCTACGACATCCCTAGCAGCTGATTATATGCAACCCCTTCGGGGTAGCTTAGGTATGGTACCACCTCCACCCAAGCTTCACCTTCAGGCTCGCTAACTCTCCCCTTCAGGGGGAAGCTTGGGTTAGTACACCATGAAACCCCATTCGGGGTTTTCACCTAACTCGTCTGACTCGTCCGATAAGGCACCCGCGCCCAAGGCACCTCCGCAAGGAGGCGAGCAAGGGATTGCACACTTTCGGAAGAAATGGAAATATTTTGGTATCTTTGTGGCATCAGTAGTGACTTATGGAGATTGCTCACTTCTGCAGGAATGATAATTTATTTTAAATCATAGCATAGGTAAGAGATGAATAAGACGACGAAAAGATTTGCCACCCTCACAGCCATTGGTGGGTATGTCCCAGATGAGGTGCTCACCAATGAGCAGATCGCTCAGCGATTAGATACGAGCGATGAGTGGATCACCACTCGTGTAGGGATCAAGGAGCGGAGGTTGCTCAATAAGGAGGGGGCGGGATCGTCGTACCTCGGCATTCAGGCGGTGAAGGATATGATGGCACGGCACAAAGTTCGGCCTGAGGAGATTGACTTAGTGCTCTGTTCATCCAATACGCCCGACTACCACTTTCCCACTACGGCCTCTGTGATTGCTAGTGAGTGCGGTATCTCTGGTGTGCCTTGCTTTGACTTCCAAGGGGCCTGTCCTGGCTTTATCTATGGATTGCAGATTGCAAGGGGATTTGTGGAGAGTGGTCTGTATAAAAAGGTGCTTCTGGTCGCTGCTGAGAAGATGAGTGCCATCACCGACCCTGAGGACCGCAATACCTATCCGCTCTTTGGTGATGCGGGAGCTTGTGCTATCTTGGAGCCAACCGAGGAGGAGGTAGGTATTATGGATGCCCTCATTAAGTGCAATTTCGATGGTCGGGAGCATCTGATTATGCCGGCTGGTGGATCGACCCTTCCTCCAAGTGAGGAGACGGTACAGCAGCGTCTGCACTTTGTGCATCAAGATGGTCGCCATGTCTTTAAGGAGGCGGTGACGGAGATGGGCGACTGCTCTGTGGAGCTGATGGAGCGGAATGGGCTCACCTTTGAGGATATTGCGTGGGTGGTGCCTCATCAGGCCAATATGCGGATCATCGATGCTACAGCACGGCGTATGGGTCTGGGACTGGATAAGGTGATGGTGAATATTGACCGCTATGGCAATACCAGTTCGGTCTCGATTCCTCTCTGTCTGTGGGAGTGGGAGAGCAAGCTCCGCAAGGGCGATAATCTGATTCTCACCGCCTTTGGTGCAGGATACACGTGGGGATCTATCTACCTCAAGTGGGGGTATGATGGCGATAAGATCGGTCAGTAAAAGAAGGGAGGAATAGAAGAATGAGTGAAGGAGGTTACAAGTCGGGATTTGTCAATTTGGTGGGCAACCCTAATGTAGGTAAGTCGACCTTGATGAACAAGTTGGTAGGGGATAAGATCAGCATCATCACCAATAAGGCACAGACGACGCGACACAGGATCATCGGCATTGTGAACAAACCTGGGGTGCAGGTAGTTTATAGCGATACCCCAGGGGTGGTGGACCCGGCCTACAAGATGCAGGAGCAGATGCTCGGCTTCTCGAAAAGTGCCTTGGGGGATGCGGATGTGCTGCTCTACGTGACTGATGTGATAGAGGAGCCTAAGAAGCATGAGGCGTTTCTAGCCGATGTGAAGGAGCTACAGGTACCAGTATTGGTGCTAATCAATAAGGCGGATCTATCGACACCCGAAAAGCTAGAGGAGTTGGTGCAGACTTGGAAGTCGCTCCTGCCTAATGCCCTGGAGGTGCTACCCTTAGCGGCACTTCACGGAGCGGGCATCGCCTATATTGCGGAGCGTGTAGAGGCACTTCTGCCCGATTCGCCCCCCTACTTTGAGGAGGATGCCCTCACCGATCGGCCGGCTAGATTCTTTGTCTCGGAGATTATTCGGGAGAAGGTATTCCTCTATTACCAAAAGGAGATCCCTTATGCCACGGAGGTGGTGGTGCAGGAGTTTAAGGAGGAGGAAAACCTCATCCGTATCGCTGCTAATATCTATGTGGAGCGGGAGTCGCAAAAGGGTATCTTGATAGGGCACAAGGGGGCAGCGATTAAGAAGCTTGGCACGATGGCAAGGCAGGATATTGAGCGCTTCTTTGATAAGAAGGTATTCCTACAGCTATTCGTGAAGGTAGAGAAGGAGTGGAGGAGCAGCGACAAGATGCTCCGCAACTTCGGATACAAATTGGATTAAGAAAGAAAGAGAGGTATAAGATATGGCAACTAATAAATTGGTGGCTATAGTGGGACAACCCAATGTAGGGAAGTCGTCGCTATTCAATCGGCTAACTAAGAGTCGCACAGCTATCGTTACTGACGAGCCGGGCACCACTCGTGACCGCCAATATGGCAAGTCGGAGTGGAATGGGGTCAACTTTTCGGTGGTAGATACTGGTGGCTGGGTAGATAATTCGGACGATGTCTTTGAGGAGGAGATCAATCGGCAGGTGGAGATCGCTATTGAGGAGGCCGACCTGATCCTATTTATGGTAGATATTCAGGCGGGCTTGGGCGACCTTGATCAGTCGATTGCTCAGCTACTGAGGCAGACCAGCAAACCAGTGCTTCTGGTGGCGAATAAGTCGGACAACTTCAATATGGAGGTGTATGCGGCAGAGTTTTATAAGCTCGGATTGGGCGACCCAATTCCTATCTCGGCGATCAACGGCACAGGGACTGGCGAACTTCTGGACCTACTGGTGAAGTCGCTGCCAGAGGCGAGCGATGAGGAGGAAGAGGTGCTGAACTACCCTCGTATCGCAGTGGTAGGGCGACCCAATGCGGGGAAGTCGTCGCTCATCAATGCCTTTCTAGGCGAGGAGCGACACATTGTCACCGACATTGCAGGCACTACTCGCGACTCTATCTACACGCACTACAATAAGTTTGGACACGAGTTTAGCTTGGTGGATACAGCTGGTATCCGTAAGCGAGGCAAGGTGAATGAGGATCTGGAGTACTATTCGGTGCTTCGGAGTATTCGTGCGATTGAGAATAGCGATGTCTGCATATTGATGCTGGATGCGACGAAAGGGATTGAGGGGCAAGACCTCAATATCTTCTCCATCATTCAGCGGAATAAGAAGGGGCTGATCGTCTGCGTCAATAAGTGGGACTTGATAGAGGAGAAGAGCCAAAAGGTGATGAATGGATATATGGAGGCGATACGCGAGCGTCTGGCTCCTTTTGTCGACTTCCCAATCCTATTTATCTCGGCAACAGAGAAGCAGCGTATCCTGAAGGTGCTAGATCTGGCTCAGGAGATCTTTGACAAGCGAAAGAAGCGCATCCCTACCGCCAAGCTCAATAGCACGCTCCTCCCTATCATTGAGAAGACACCACCACCTGCCAATAAAGGGAAGTATATCAAGATAAAGTATGTGACGATGCTCCCCAAGGTGCAGGTGCCTAGCTTTGTCTTTTTCTGCAACCTACCTCAGTGGGTCAAGGAGCCTTACAAGCGTTTCCTAGAGAATCAAGTGCGTAGCAATTGGGACTTCTCGGGTACGCCGATCAATATATTCATCAGAGATAAAAAGTAAGGCGGTGGCGATAGATAGGACTAGACAGAAGTTTATAGAGGTGGCTAGAGACCTCTTTGCGGAGCAAGGGTACCACGCTACGACGATGAATGCCATCGCAGTAGCAGCGGGCAAGGGGCGCAGAACTCTCTACAACTACTTCGGCACTAAGAGCGATGTGTACCTCGCTGTGATTCAGGGCGAGCTGCAGGTACTCTATGAGGAGCTGAAGGAGTTTGTGGATCAGCCGATGAATGGCATTGCAAAGCTGATGCTCTTTATAGCTAAGCGGGAGAGGGCGGTCAATGAGGTGGTACAGCGTAATGGCACATTAGAGGCGGAGTTTTTTAACGACATTGCTACGGTAGAGCGAGCCCGCATGAGGTTTGATGTGCTGGAGCGTCGATTGATACAGAAGATTCTGACCGATGGTGTGGCAGATGGTTCGTTTAGGCAGATAGATATCCGCACGAGTGCCGTGCTGATCCACGCTTGCCTGAAGGGGCTAGAGGTGCCCTTTATCCGCGGTCAATTGGGTCGCACAGAGAAGGCGGTGACGCAGACCTATCGGGTGGTGCGTAGCCTACTAATGGAAGGATTACAAAAATAACAAGCAATACATTTATGAATGATATATTAAAGGGCAAAGTGGCCATCGTAACGGGAGGAAGTAGAGGAATCGGCAGAGCCATAGCTACCGAACTGGCAAAGCTGGGGGCCGATATAGCGTTTACAGGCCGCTCGCTCAATGAGAACACCCGTAGTCTAGAGGAGGAGCTGGGGCAGCTTGGGGTAAAGGTAAAGGCGTATGCCACTGATGCCGCCGACCACGCTGCAGCAAAGCTCTTTGTAGAGGAGGTGCTCAAGGAGTTTGGCAAGATAGATATTCTGGTTAATAATGCCGGTATCACCAAGGATACGTTGCTGATGCGTATGACGGAGGAGCAGTGGGACGATGTGCTGAGGGTCAACCTCAAGAGTGCTTTCAACCTCACTCAGGCGGTCACGATGCCTATGATGAAGGCCCGAAGTGGTGCCATCATCAATATCTCGTCGGTTGTAGGTGTGACGGGCAATGCTGGGCAGGCCAATTATGCAGCTTCCAAGGCGGGGCTGATTGGATTTACCAAGTCTACAGCGAAGGAGCTAGGCTCGAGAGGCATCCGAATCAATGCAGTAGCCCCTGGCTTTATCCGTACCGACATGACCGATGTGCTAGATGAAAAGGTGGTGGCTGAGTGGAGCAAGTCGATTGCCCTACGCCGCCCTGGAGAGGCACAAGAAGTAGCCCAAGTGGTGGCATTCCTCGCCTCTGATGCCGCCTCCTACATTACTGGGCAGACCATCAATGTCTGCGGAGGCATGGTGATGTAACCCCCTCCCCCCTATCGTGCACCACGATAGCTTTAGCTACCTACCATTTCGACACGTTATGATCAGGTAACTATTCACTCATTATGAAAAATAGACTTGTCCCACAACTATTTAAGGATCTTAGGGACTATAATAAGGAGACCTTTTTCAAAGACCTTACCGCTGGTATCATAGTAGGTGTGGTAGCACTACCGCTCGCCATTGCCTTTGGTATCGCCAGTGGTGTCTCTCCTACCGAGGGATTGATTACCGCCATTATCGGAGGTTTTCTCGTCTCGCTACTAGGCGGGAGTAAAGTGCAGATTGGAGGTCCTACGGGTGCCTTTATCGTTATTGTCTTTGGGATTATCCAGAAGCATGGCATCGACGGACTAGCACTTGCCACACTGATGGCAGGGGTGATGCTGGTGCTGCTAGGGCTCTTACGACTTGGCTCTTTGATTAAGTTTGTCCCCTACCCTATTATTGTCGGCTTTACTGCTGGTATCGCTGTCACCATCTTTACTACACAGGTCAAGGATCTATTTGGACTACAAGTCACCGACCTCCCAGGCGACTTCCTCGGTAAGTGGGAAGCCTACTTCGGTGCCTTTGGCACTACCTCGTGGATGGCACTCCTATTTGGGCTTGTTGCCATTGCGATCATTGTGTTGGTGCCGAAGATCAATAAAAATCTACCGAGTTCGCTAATTGCTCTGATCGTCCTCACCCTTGTGAGCGTGTTGCTCGGCTATCTCGGAATTGCTCGTCCAGAGAATATCGGTGACCGCTACACTATTGAGGCGGGCTTGCCTAACCTGGTGATGCCGGTGGTGACCATTGAGCGACTACAGCAACTCTTTCCCGCTGCCTTTACCATTGCGATGCTGGGTGCTATTGAGAGCTTACTCTCTGCGTCTGTAGCCGATGGTATGATTGGGGCTAAGAGCGACTCCAATATGGAGTTGGTGGGACAAGGGGTGGCCAATATCGTGGTGCCCTTCTTCGGAGGTATTCCTGTAACTGGTGCGATTGCTCGGACTATGACCAATATTAATAATGGTGGGAAAACTCCCGTTGCTGGCATTATCCATGCGGTGGTGCTGCTTCTGATATTGCTAGTACTCTCCCCGCTCACCAGTCATATTCCGATGGCGGTGTTGGCTGGTGTGCTGGTAGTGGTCTCGTACAATATGAGTGGGTGGCGCTCCTTTATCGCTATTTTTAAGGGACCGAAGGGCGACTCCCTCGTGATGGTGATCACCTTCCTCCTCACGGTACTGATTGACCTCACCGTAGCGATTGGCATCGGTATGGTACTCGCTATTCTTATTCTACTGAAGCGAGTGCTTGATGCCTCGGAAATCAACCTGATTGATGATAAAAATAGGCACCCAGAGTCGACTAAGCTGGATCTTCCAAAGTGCATAGAGGTGTACGAGATTGAAGGGCCATTCTTCTTTGGAATTGCCAATAGGTTTGATGAGACAATGCGAAATATGCCGGGTAACCCACGAGCTCGCATTATCCGTATGCGTATGGTGCCTTTTGTAGATACCACCGCCATTCACAACCTTAAAACGATGATTGAGCTTCACAAGGAGTCACAGACGCAGATTATCCTCAGTGGGGTGCAACCAGCGGTACTGGAGACACTCCGACAGAGTGGAGTGGTGGATCTTCTCGGTGAGGAAAACGTGACGCCTCACATCTCACTAGCTGTGGAGCGGGCAATGGAGTTCCTCAAGACCCACTACCCTCACGATTATGAGCAATGGACCAAGAAGCATGAAGATAGGTAAGACCGACTTGGGGTACCGCCCCCTATTCCTCGCCCCGATGGAGGACGTCACCGACGCCTCCTTTAGGTTACTCGCCCGTGAATTCGGTGCCAGCATCGTAGTGACAGAGTTTGTCAATGCCGATGCCATCATTCGCTCTATCCCTAGTACTCTACGGAAGATGGTGGTAGCAGATGAGGAGCGACCTGTCGCCATACAGCTCTACGGGCGAGATGCCACGACGATGGCGGAGGCAGCAAAGGTGGCAGAAGAGGCAAGGCCCGAGCTGATTGACCTCAACTTTGGTTGCCCCGTGAAGAAAGTGGCAGGCAAAGGAGCAGGGGCTGGGATGCTACGCGATATCCCGTTGATGCTGGAGATCATTCGCTCGGTGGTCAATGCGGTAGAGCTACCGGTGACGGTCAAGACGCGACTTGGCTGGGATAACGACCATATCATCATCGAGGAACTGGCGGAGCAGATACAGGAGGCGGGTGCCCAAGCACTCACCATTCATGGCCGCACCCGAAGTCAGATGTACAAGGGAGAGGCCGATTGGGAACCGATTGCTCGGGTGAAGCAAAACCCCAACATCACCATTCCGATCATCGGCAATGGTGACGTAACGAGTGGCGAGATAGCCCTCGAAAGGTTTGAAACTACTGGAGTGGATGCAGTGATGGTAGGCCGAGGTGCGATCGGTCAACCGTGGATCTTTGAAGAGATGCGGGCGGTGCTCGACGGCAAAGAGGTACCGCAACACCCCACGGAGTGGTACGTAGAGGTGCTTAAGCGGATGCTACACGAGAGCATTGCAAAGTGCCAAAACGAACTCAAAGGGATCCTCCACTTCCGCCGACACCTCGCCATTACGCCCCTATTCAAAGGCATTCCCGACTTCAAAAGCCACCGTGTAGCAATGCTCCGCACCAATACCGAAGCAGAGCTCCTACAGCTCATCGACCAAGCAACAGAGATGATTCCACAATAGCCCTAGAGTGGTGGATCCTGAATCGGAGTGTGAGTGAGGGATATCTCACTAAGTAGAACAATGCGATGAGTTATTTGTCGTCGTAGTGCCCTAGCATAGAAATAACTAAGACGATCAATTCATCATCCTTAATGAGATAAACAATCCTATTCTTCTTATCAATCTTACGCGACCACACCTCCTTATCTTTGAAGTGTTTCAATCGCTCAGGCTGGCCTATTCCTTCTCTTGGGCTCACTTCCAGCTCCTCAAATATTTGAACTATCCTTTTAAGGCTACTCTTTTAACCATTCTAGATAATCTTCTTATAGTCCCTTTCCGCCTCCTTAGTTAGCTTGATATTCATTCCTCAGAGACTTGAAGATTGGCCATTTCTCTGAGCTCTTTAGCTGTATAGCTAATAGTCTCACCCGCCTCATACTCTTCTATAGCAGATTGAACCATCTCGTCCAACTCAGCATCATTATACACCTTATCATCACTTCTGACTGGTACAATGCGAAACGAGCCATAATCTCGAGTTGTCAATATTAAGTCCGAGCCGTTGAGTGCCTTTTTCAAGTATTTCCCCTGACTCTCTCTAAAGTCTCTTGCACTTATTGTTATCATAACACTTCCTATTTAAGGTACCAACTTAGCATCCATTGCAAATTTACAAGTAAAAGATAATAAATACAAACTATTCACTGAGCCTCTTCACGATGCCCTATTTGCTAGGTCGGCTTATTTCACGTAACTTTGCAAATGAAGTAGCTGTGCTACCATATATTCTAAACTCGCAAGGGGTGCTAAAGGCAATTGCTTTGGCTGAGAAGAGACCCTCCAAACCTGTACGGATAATGCCGGCGTAGGGATGCAAATAGGCAAGCGACTGCTGAGTGTCGTGCCTCTCTCTTATCTTCAATATCACTCCTTATTTGAGACATAAAAGATATGGCTACAGCTCAAATGAAATGTTTATCAAATACAAAAAGGAGAAAAGATAATGAGAACAACCAAACAATTGAGAGCCACCCTTGCGGGGCTGCTCTTAATGCTATTGCCAGTAGCCACCTCGGCACAAGAGCAGGTGGAGATGACTGGAGATCTGGAGACGGTGGTAGTACTTGGTACTCGCCCTGGTGAAAGGGTTCCGATCACTAAGCAAAAGATAGCGGTAAAGAAGCTACAGCAACAGACCACAGCGTGGGATATTCCCTCCCTTCTGAAGGGCAGCCCTTCGCTCGTCACCACCAATGAGAGTGGCGTCTTCGGAGGCTACACCTACTTCACGGTTCGCGGTGTGGATCCCACTCGTGTCAATATCACAGTCAATGGGGTGCCGGTGAATGATTCGGAGAGCCAGACCGTCTTCTGGGCCAATATGCCCGACTTCGGTTCGCGTCTGAAGGATATTGTGATTGTCCGCGGTGCTGGTGCCTCCTCTTTCGGTGCCGGTGCCTTTGGTGCAACGATGGATATGCAGAGTGCCGACCCTAGCTCAAAAGCGGGAGGAAGCCTGAGCACCCACTGGGGCTCGTACGGTCTTAACCGCAATAGAGTAGCCCTAGAGAGTGGTCAGCTCGCTAGTGGCTGGCGACTCGGTGGCAATCTCTCCCACATTCGTAGCAAAGGCTATGTAGATCGCTCTGGCACCGAGGGGCTATCTTACCTAGCTCAGGCAATGTATCAAGGCAACTACTATAGCTTCCGCCTGATCCATCACCGTGGAATTCAGAAGACAGGAATTGCGTGGAATGGTCTAGAGCCCGACCAAGAGAAAGACTTTGGTCGGCGCTTCAATTCGGCAGGTTGGATGAACCCTGATGAGAAGGATGCCAGCAAACATCAATTCTACGACAACAACGACAACTACGACCAGCAGCATACCTACGCTATCTTCCGCCATTACCCTTTACCCAACCTCAAGTACGACCTCACCCTTCACTATACTAGAGGCAAAGGCTTTACTCACGAGTACCGCACCGAGCGGAAGCTAAGAGAGTATGGTCTATTGCCTGCTTCGGACAAGTCCAAGGGAACGCTGATTAGAGAGAAGTACCTAGACAACCACTTCTTTGGTGGAATATTCAATATCGGTTACTCTGTAGACCATCTCCGCCTATCAGGAGGGTTGGCAGCCAATCGCTACATTGGCGACCACTATGGATTGATCCCTTACGTAGAGGATAAGTCAATTGAGTACACGCCTAATCAGGAGTATTATCGCAACCACTCCACCCGTACCGATGCCTCCATTTACCTAAAGGGGGAGCTGGATCTCTCCTATGAGGTGATGCTCTATGCCGATGTGATGTATCGTCACGTCTATGCCGTGATGAACGGATCTACCGACAAGTGGAGCAAGCACGATAAGAAATTAGATCAGCTCGACTACCGCTTACCTTACAACTTTATCCTCCCAAAGGTGGGCATTCAGTATCGCCCCAATTATCGGACTTCTCTCTACCTCTCGCTAGCCACTGCTGGCAAGGAGCCCAATCGCAAGGCCTATACTGAGAGCAAGGAGTACGATGCCAAGGGGAATGAGATTATGCCCCGCCCTGAGTATATGCTCGACCTAGAGCTAGGGGGCAATTGGAATAATGGGGAGAACCTCAGTCTATTTGCCAATCTCTACGGAATGTACTACAAGGATCAATTGGTGCAAAATGGCAAGGTGAGTGACGTAGGCGAACCACTCCTTATGAATGTACCTAAGAGCTACCGTGCTGGTGCAGAGCTAGGATTTACCTGGGCGATCACCCCTCAGCTCACGCTATCGGCCAATGGTACCCTCTCCCGCAATAGAGTAGTGGAGATGACACTTGTTGAGGACAATTATACTACCGAGGAAAAAGTAGCAACCCCTCTCAAGGGCACTCCCCTCTCTAAGAGCCCAGAGCTACTATTCAATCACTCGCTCACTTGGTCGCCAATTGACCGCCTCTCTTTGGCACTCAGTGGCAACTATGTAGGCAAGCAGTATCTCGATAATTCGGGCTTTGAGAACCGCTCAATTCCACACTACTACACAGGTCAATTCATGGCCAACTACCTGCAACCATTCAGAAATGGGCAGACCCTAGCGCTTCAGCTACAGGTGCTCAACCTCTACAATAGTAGCTACGTGACCAATGGCTTTGGCGGGGGCTATGTAGAAGTAGTGGATGGGAAAGTGGAGCATAAGGCATGGGCTACTTACTTCCCTGCCGCACCACTTCACTTCGTAGTAGGTGCTACCCTCACCTTCTAAGCTACGATCCCTAATACATAACTATAAAGGACCTCCTCTCGGGGGTCCTTTTTTATTGTCTTAGCTACAGAGAGAATGTTGCACGAAGTGCCATTCTCGCACATTTGAATCAATTGCACTGAGACTTTGAACGAAGGATGAGATGCAAGGCGCTGAGGGTGAGGGCAAGGTGCCGTAAGGCACCAAGGCCCAACTAGGGCGCTGGGAGCGTACTCACGTACGTGACCGAGCCCGAATCCCGAAAGCAACATTATGTGCCTTGGCATCCTTACGGAAGCCTAGGCTCAGCAGATCGCCTTCGTGCAACAGTCTCATGAAATCAATAGAGGGTGCCACCACACAGTAGCACCCTCTCTTTTCACCCTAAAACAATCTATCTACACCCCCAACATCATCTGAGGACTAATATCTAGCAACCTGCAAATCTCACCAGCGACACGTAACGAAGGCTCGCTCCGGTCATTCACAAAGTCACTAATACGAGAGGCCGACAAATTAAGCTCACGAGCAAGCTCCGCTTGACTCTTGCCACACTCATCAAGAGCGTACCTAATCATTTCTCCTACCGACAAAGTGTCAAGAGCATAATGCTCCGCCTCATACGCCTCCACAATATCACTCATGATCGCCAACTCGCTATCCTCCGAAGTAGATAACTCACCACGCTCCATAAGTGGCAAAAGCTCCTCAATCCTATTGAGGGCATACTCATACTTTTCTCTCGTAATATCCATAATCCCCTCTATCTATATAGTCCTACAATCAATCTTATCATACTCACTATGTGTGCCTATAAAGCGAATATATACACAATCGTGATTAAACTGCACAACCGCAACAAGCCTAAACTTATTGCCCCCTATGTTAAAGACATATCTCTGACCGCCAATCGAGTCTACACTCCCAAAACTACGCTTCACATCCATAGCATTGCTCCACTTAGCTCGCTTTACAACCTCCACCCAGTAAAGCAAAGCCACCTTGCTCTCAGGGTGTGCCTCGTAATACTCCCGAATACGTCTTATACTAATTATCCTCACATCAAAAGTTTTGAATTACGCCACAAATATAGCACAATTATTTTGAATTACAAAACATTCTACTCCTCCAGCTCAGCCTTCACCGCCTCCATTAAAGCACTTTGCCCATCCCCCTTCACCCCAAGCACCTTACACACACGCTCTTCAATACTACCAGAGATGAATGGCACTTCGTGCAACATTCTCAAGATACATAGACGATACACCACCCCCTCCAAACCCACTTCCACACCGACTTCCCCAGGGGTTACGCATTAGGAGTAAATGTATAAGTTAATGACCCTATAAAATAGGAGGAAGTAGTGGCCCAAAAAGCCCATTTATAACAAACTGATATTCAATACT
>QWCB01002516.1_pt1 | contig 18097 bp, 15 predicted proteins | sample 1972511 | NCBI WGS metagenome assembly QWCB01 (sample SAMN09866719, study PRJNA288562) | Human gut metagenome isolate term5_stool, whole genome shotgun sequencing... | isolation source: gut | host: Homo sapiens | place: USA: California
GGATTTTTCACAACTTTGTTCCATTGAATCTTGCCATTTCCAGTCATCTCGTACAAACCAATTCCATGACTCCACAACAAAATATTGAACACTGCCAAATAAGGAATAGCGAAAAAAGTTCCATCCGCACCAAGCAACGCTTCAATCAAAGGAATTCCCATGAAACCACAATTGCTGTAAACCGATGCGAATTTGTATGTACTTATGTTTTCGTTCTTCGAAAATCTATCAAATTTGAACAAAAAATGAGAAATCAAAATAGATGAACCCATCAAAACCACCGCAGCAAAGGCAGTCATTGCAAAATTGTTCAAAAGCACTGGCGTAACGGGTCTATTAAACGCGTTGATAATAACGCTTGACCCCACAACATACATTACAAACCCAGTCATTTCTCTGATAGTTTCTCTACTGAAAAACCCCGTTTTCGCAAAAATATAGCCCATCGCCATGAACACAAACATAATCAAAATCTGCTGCAACGTAACTAAAAAAATAAAAAACCACTCCCTAATACTCAATTATTTAATTATACCATCATTACAAGAATTTTCTAGTAGTATTTTAGGTTGTTGATGTGGTAAATGGGTGATTGATTGTGGAAGGTAGTTTCAAGATTTACTAAAGCAGAAAACCAGTTTGCACGAATATCTAGACTACGAAAACAAATAAAATCATCACTTGTGAACCTAAAATTGTGAACTCGCGAACGCTCAGACAGCACAATTTTTTAACGGTTCACTTCGCTTGATTTTATGATTATTTTCTCCGTATGATATTCTTAGCAAAACTGGTAATCTGCTTTTATTTCATTACTATGCAAAAATCCGAACAACAAAAAGCAAACCACAAAAACTCGTAAATCGCTCATCTGTCTACAAACATCCTTTTTCCGCTCACCACACTACAAAAAAAGAGCATCCTTCGATGCTCCTATAATTTATTTTACTAATTTTTTAAGTGGTGTTTTCTTTAATGTCTCGATAAACACTTCATTCTTTCCGAAGAACAAGATCATTGTGTATCCTACGACACTGATGAAGAACACTGCCAACAAGTTAAGTGTGTAATGTGTTATGAATTTTGTCACCACAAACTTTGTCAAAAGTATCCACAAAGCACCTGCCACTGCGTATTTCATTGTGTAGAATAATTTATCCATTTCAAAGTAGAATTTCGCTTCTTTAAATTCAAATAAGCACACAAGAACTACTACTAACTCTGAAATCGCCGTTGTCACTGCTGCACCGTTTTGTTGCCAAAGTGGTATGAAAATTAGGTTTAACCCTACATTTACAAACGCCGATATAGTCGTCGCTTTCAAGTTCAAAGCTTCTTTTCCCAATGGAACGTTCATGCAAGTTGTGATTACACCACCTGTTATTGCGAAAAATACTGACACTGCTAGGATTTGTAATGAAAGTGTCGCTGCGATGAATTTTTCTCCGGACAAGATGTAGACGATGTTTTTGGATAATACTCCAAGTCCTGTACACATTGGTATCATTAATAATAGCAAGAAGCTTGAAATTTCTGTCAACAAATGTCTAAATTCTGTCTTGTCATCCAATGTAGCAGCCTTTGATAATCTTGGGATTGTAACCATGTAAATCGCACCGAGCATTTGTTTTACAACAGAATACACCTTCACGCTTACTGCATAAAGTCCCGTGTAAATATCTCCCGAAATCCATCCTAGCATTGTCATGTCCGCACTGACATACACCAAAACTGCGATACTATTTGAGAAGAAAAGCATGATAGGCTTCAAATGCCTTTTCAAATTCAGTTTGAGTGTTGGCTTCAAACTTACGTATCTTCTCACATGTAACATATTTGAAATGCAGACCAAACCATTTACGAAAACCGTAAGGCCGGCGTATTTTAAGTAATCTTCTTGAGTTTTTACTACGAAAAATAGTAAAATAACTCCCAACGTTTGAACTAGAATACTTCTGATTGTGATGTACAAATAATCCTCGTGGATCGCGTTGACCCATTCAACTCCAAGTGTCGCAAAGATTATGGTAAAACTTTGAATGAAAACAAGCGTTGCATAATCGTGCATTTTCACAGAAACTACACAGAATATTACCAAACAAATGTAAGAAATCAACGTAGACAACAGGTTAATGGAGAAAACTTCCCTCGAAAATTGGTTGAGTTTCGTTCTATTTTCTCTGTATTTGGACCCCTCTCTGACTGCGTAATTGGTAACTCCAAGCGATGCAATCAGCATAAATATTTTAATAATTGAATCTCCGTAACTTACCTTTCCCATGTTTGCTACTTGCAAAATTCTCGTAGCGTAAGGAAAAGTTATCAACGGGTAGACAACGCTCAGCCCAACTTTGATTAAATTAAGCATAGCGTTTAATTTTAGTGATTTTTGCTTTGCCAAGTTTTTCCTCTCCTATGTGCAAAATTAATACTTACTATATTGTATCATACATATTCATACAGATTATTACAACATTTCAAAATTTACAACAAAAAAATAACCGCCGGCTCAGAAAAATGGCGATTATTTTCTAGGTATAACCTATATGGACTTTTCTATAAACTATTATACCACATTTTTCAAAAAAATGTTATAACATTTCAATAAAAGCTCCAATTCTTGTATTTAATTGTCCGATATCCGATTTTGAATAATCAGTTTCCACAGCAATGTATGGAACATTTTTCTTATCGTTGCAGAATCTCTTAATTGACAAACCTTCAACTTGGTAAGGAGTGCAAGCTTGCAAATGCATGTCAATAACACCGTCAACCTTGTATTCGTCGATTAATTTGTTCAACAATTTCAGTCTGTTTTCGTTTGGACTCACACAAGCGCAACCAATGTTCATGTATTTTCTAGCAATCGCATCGATCATATCTGGATTGTCTACATCGACATTTTCATCAATAGCCTTTGCACCGCCGCAGTTTTCGTAACTAACCACAACTGCACCGTTGTTTTCGACAGCTTCGATAACTTTTTCAGTCGCACCGCCGATAGGACAACCAGTAATCAAAATTCTTGGTTTGCCACTAATGTGCTTGTGTTCAGACATAACCTTCGCTTTCAATTCTTCAAGCATTTGTGGAATTTGTTCCTTGTCGAAATCAAATTGCACACCATTTAAAACATGCCACAATTCTCCACCCGTGATTGGCAAATCATCAGCCTTCATTATAGAATAGAAATCTTTTACAGCAGATCTCTCCGCGTTTTTTACATCGATTGCATGCTTTAACTTTTCCTCAGTGATTTCAACGCCGAATAAATCTTCGATAGTTTTAATCATCTTTCTGATTTCTTCCTTCCACAAAATAAGACCTTGTTCAGTGTTTTTGTTTGGAAGCTCCATAACATGAACTGGCTTGAATTCTCTCAAATATTCGTACATCTTCTTCTTGCCATCGCAAGTAGTTTCTCCTACAACCAAATCAGAAAAATAGAAGAATGGACACTTGTCAGTCAATGCAAAACCATAAGAAGATTTGATGAGTGGACATAAGTTTTTCGGCAAATCTCTCTCAGCATCTTGAATAGTTTCATCACTTGTAGCACACAAACTAACACAAGTAGCTCCAGCTGCAACAGCTAACTCTTGTGGAAAAAACGTACAAAAAATCCCTATAATAGGAATATTCTTATCCTTTATTTCTTTTACCTTCAAAAAAGCATTTTTACGACTATCTGCAAAATCGTTAAAAACCTCTGGTAATTCCTTCTTTAAATCGACCATCTAATCACCTCGTAACAAATAATATCATTTAAAAAAAGAGAATACAAAATGATAATCATTATTTATAGATTTTTTCTATAAATGACTTCTCTCGCCCTCTCCCATGGATGTTTTTGCGGAAAAAATGAGGAAAATTTTTCAAAACAAAAAAACATCGTAAAAGAGCGAATCATTCGGAAAAAATTGTTTTAAATTCAATCGAAGAAATCCGTCCAAAATTTGACCGCGTAAGCGAAGCGTACTTCAAATTTTAGGATTTCGAGATTAGAATTTATCAATTTTTGTAGACAGATGAGCGATTTACGAGTTTTGTGGTTTTCAATTGCAATGAAAAAAGCAGATTACCATGTTTGCTAAGAATATCATACGGAGAAAATAATAATAAAATCAAGCGAAGTGAACCGTTTAAAAATTGTGCTGTTTGAGCGTTAGCGAGTTCACAATTTTAGGTTCACAAGCGATGAATTTATCAATTTTTGTAGTCTAGATATTCGTTCGTATCGGTGTCTATTTTTGCTTTTATTGAAGATATGTTCGTATCTTTACTGCTTATTTATTCTTCAACTCGTTTAATACTTCTTCTAAAGTTTCTCTTTCTAAATATGGAACTTTTTCATTTCCATTATACTTCATGAAATTTTCTTCTCCTTTTCCTAAAAGGAACACAAAATCTCCTTTATTCGCAATTTCTATTGCATATTTTATAGCAGCTTTTCTGTCTTTTATTCTGACATATTCACCATTCTCTTCTTCAATTCCACTTACAATACCATCAGCGATATTCTCATAAGTATCAAACTTTGGATCTTCTGTAGTCACAATCGAAAAAACATTGTTTAGTGCAGCAATTCTACCAACTTCATGTCTGATTTCATTAGTTCTATCACCATTCACGCCATAAACAGAAATTATTCTCATACCTTCCGGTATTGATTTATATAAGTCATCAAAAGCTTTTGCAGTATGAGCAAAGTCGATTACAAGATTTATCCCTAAATCATTTTGTATAAACTCAAGTCTAGAGTCTACACCTCTAAAACTTTTCAATGCTTTTGATATATCTTCTAATTCGTATCCCAATAAATTAACTGCAGCAACTGATGCCACAGCATTGTACACATCAAACAACGCAAATCTATTCAGTACAAATTTCACGTTTTTGATTTCAAAATGCATCTTGCCATCAATTAATTCTACATTTTCCGCCTTAAAATCTGATTCATTTTCCAGCGAGAATGTGTATGCATCTTCAAACCTTGCCTTAGCCTTTCTTCCGTATTCATCATCTGCGTTTACGATTTTTTTCTTGGCATTTTCAAGCAAAATCATCTTCGCATTGAAATAATTCTCCATATTTTTGTGAAAATTCATGTGCTCTATCGATAAATTGTTAAATACCGCCACATCAAATTCAATCCCGCCTAGTCTGTGCAAATACAATCCATGACTGGAACATTCCACAACAGCGTTGTCGATTTTTTTGTCCACTGATAGCTTCAAAATCTTGTCGATTTCACAAATTTCCGGAGTCGTGTTTGATGTTTGATATTTTTCCCCAGAAATAAATGATCCATTTGTACCAATAATCGTTGTAGGCGATTTTAATTCTTCTAATAAATGATTAATCATAAAAGTTGTTGTTGTCTTACCATTTGTACCAGTAACTCCAATCACGCGAAGCTTCTTTGATGGGTAATCAAAAATCGCATTAGAAATTTGAGCAAGAGCAACCCTTGCATCTTTTACTTTAATGTAGTTTACATCGCCATTTTGTGTAACATCTTCAGTAATCACAATTGTGTTTGCTCCATTTGCAATCGCCTTGTCGATGAATCGATGTCCATCAAATTCCATCCCAGAAATCGCCACAAATATTACACCTTTTTTAACTTTTCTAGAATCATTTGTCACGTCAGTAAATTCATTATCGTTATTTTTTGAATAATCTATGTACTCAATTTTTTCTAAAAGATTATCTAATCTCATATGATTATCTCCTTTAATTTCTTTTTTATATTATTATATAACATAGATCTTCATAAGTAAAAAACAAAAAAACTGACCACCCAGCCTAGCCAAGTGATCAGTCTACAAATTTATTATCTCATAACAGATACTACGACTGCTATTGCACCGACTGCTATGATAAGTCCAAATACAAGACCTGCGACAATGCTTACGATCGCTGATTTCACACCAACTGCAAGCATTCTTTCGTCAGAAATTCTGTCGTAGAATACTGATGAGTAAAGCACAACTCCAACTATCATACCTACAATTGAAGGAAGGATAGTTGTTGGAAGCACCATCATCAAAATATTAATCAACGCTTCAACTGCTACATACACTCCAAGTCTCGTATCTCTTTCTACAGGATTTGGAACGGGTTGCATGTCTTTTTTAGTAAAGTGGAATATAATTCTGCACACTACAAAATAGAAAAGAACTGACACAGCCGAAATTATTATGGTGAAAGTTGTCACACTCAATCCAGATTTTGTGATTTGTTGCAATTGTTGTGCAGTTTCTGGGTGAAGCTTGTATTGCACAATTGATGCCACAAATGTGAACACTCCGTACAACAAGAACAAAATTACGAATGCACCCTTTTTATTGAAATTTTCAATAAGTCCGTGAAGCAATGAAAAAATCTTTTGGCAGAATCCTGCATAACCAGTGCTATTTCTTTGAGTGTAATCTTCAATGTGTTCTTCTTCATCATCTTGATTTTCAAAGAAAAAACTGTCGTCTGTTTTTTCGTAATGTTCTTGTTTCGCACTAGAATAATTATCTTCATTAGATACTTCGAAATAATTGCTGTTTCTGTCAGAATAACTATCCTTATCTTCGCTGTAACTTCCTTTTACTTCTTCTTTTTCGTTAAAATAATTGCCGTCTTTTGTGTATTCATTGTCGTCATTTTCAAAGCCTTTGTAATCTCTATCGTCTGACATATTCTCCTCCTATTATTTTTCGTTTTTCTCGTCTTGTTCCATCAAAACTTTCTTCCATTTTTCAAGTTGCGATTCCTCTTCCTTGGAAAGTTTCGGCGTGTGTGGATCCAATTGTTTGAACAAATCCAACATAACCTCGCTCACAACCAATCTAGTGTACCATTTGTTATCTGCAGGAACCACATACCATGGCGCATAATCTGTCGAAGTATGCTCCAACATATCCTCGTATGCCCTGTGATAATCGTCCCAGTTTTCTCTTTCCAAGATGTCACTTGCTGCGAACTTCCAATGTTTTTCTTCCAAATTAATCCTGTCCAAAAGTCTCTCTTTTTGTTCGTCCTTGGACACATGCAAGAAAAATTTCACAACCTTGATACCATTATTGTCCAAATATTTTTCAAACGCGTTGATATCTTCGAATCTTTTTTCCCAAAATTCGTCATCGTTTTTCTTATTAACCAAATTGTGAACCCTGGTTACAAGAACATCCTCATAGTGCGATCTGTTGAAAATCCCAACCTCTCCATACGCTGGAGTAGCCTTTGTAATTCTCCACAAATAATCGTGATCCAATTCTTCAGTTGAAGGTTGCTTGAAGCTTGTAACCTTGCAGCCCGCAGGGTTAAGCGCCGTAAACACTTTTTTTACCAAACTGTCCTTGCCAGCAGCATCCATCGCTTGAAGCACAACTAAAATTGCTCTTTTATTTTCTGCGTATAATTTTTCTTGAAATTCAAACATCTTTTCCAAATTTTGTGGCAGAATTTCTTCCTTCACTTCTTTTTTTGAATAAGAATCGTCTTTTTTCGTGCTGAATTTTTCCAAATCAACTTTTTTGTTAGGTTTTACCCTGTATTTTTTAATATCCATAACTTACTTCCTTTTAATATCGTTATTATATATTTATCCAAATTGGGTAAAAATAAAACAAAATCTTTTATTGAATTAATTATACCATTTGTTCAAAATCATTGCAATAGTTTACTATCACGTTAGTATTGTGTAAAATTTATTTGACAATCACATATTTATATAATAAATTCATACTAACAGAAGGGGGATAATTCATGAAAATATCAATATTAAATTTAATACCAAGATTTGTAGATGAAACAACAAAACAATCAATCGATCGTGGATTGGAACTTGCAAAATGGGCTGACGGACAAAAATTCGAAAGATATTGGGTTGCAGAACACCACAACTCCAAATCAATCTCATGCTCAGCAACAGATTTGATTATCGGATATATTTTAGAAAATACACACAGAATAAAAGTCGGAGCAGGCGGTGTAATGCTACCAAACCATACACCATTTCAAGTTGCAGAAAGATATGGAACGCTCGAAACATTGTATCCCGAAAGAGTTGATTTGGGAATTGGAAGAGCGCCCGGAACAGACATCGAAACAGCGAAATTAATCTACAGAGACACTTATAAGGAAGATAACTTCAAAGAAGCCATCAGAACACTTTTAAGCTATTTTGAAGAAGAAGCTGAAAACTTCAAAGTGCGTCCATACCCTGGAGTTGGCACACACGTTCCAGTGTATATTTTGGGAAGCTCCATGACATCTGCACACATTGCAGCACAATTGGGACTACCATACTCATTCGCAGGACATTTTTCGCCAAACACAGTCGAAGTCGCACTCAAAATCTACCGCGAAGAATTCAAGCCATCAAAATATTTGGACAAACCATACGTCATGCTTGGAGTATCTGCCAACGCAGCTTACGAGAAAGACGCCGCAGAACACATCAAACAACAAGCCATCTCCATATTCTTGCAAATCCAAAACAGAAACAACAGAGATGCATTCTTAAAAGCTGACCCTAACAACAGCCCCGAACTCACATCAATCGAAAAATTCATGATAAGAACTGCCCGTGGACTTCGAATAGAAGGAGACGTGAATTCTGTCAAAGACCAATTCATGGAAATAAAACAAAAATACAATCCAGACGAAATCATCGCCGCATCCTACATTCCAGATTTCAAATTATTAAAAGAAAACTACGAAATCATACAAGATTTGGCGTTGAACGAATAGAAAGCTATTGAAAGCTATTGAAAAACCATCCAGAAAATTCTGGATGGTTTTGTGGTTTAATAAAAAAACACAGACTTTGTCCTGAAATAATAATATATTGAAATAATCTATAAGTAAAAAAACGAACCATCACGCACTAATATCTGATATTCGTGTATGATGGTTTATTTACTATTAGTTTGATTTTCTATAAAAAACCTTCAGGCAATTCCTGAAAGTTTTACATTATTTCATCGATTGTTGGGATGGATTCTCCCGATCCTTTTCTCGTTACAGTTTTTGATGATACTTTTGTTGCAAATTCCATCGCTTCTTTGATGGATTTTTTTTGATCGAGCATGACTGCCATCGCTCCGATGTAGCTGTCTCCTGCTGATGTTGTGTCAACCGCATCTGCCTTGATGGCTTCTTGTTTGATGTGTTCTGTTTTTGAAAAATACTCAGAGCCATTTTCTCCCAAGGTTATTATCACGGATCCTACATTTTTATCAAGCAATTCATCTGCTGCTTCTTTCAAGTTTTTTTTGGTTGAATATCTCAAAATTTCATTTTCATTAGGTACGAACAAATCCACTTTGTCCAAAATATTTTCCACTTCGAACTCACTTGGAGCAGGGTTTAATATCACGAAAACTCCCTTTTCCTTCGCTTTTTTAATAGCGTATTCGTTGACTTCTTGTGGGATTTCCATTTGCAAAATCAAAATATCACATTCATCCAAAAGCTCGATGTTGTCGTCGATATCTTGAATTGAAATCGCATAATTTGCCCCATGATCCAAAACAATTTGGTTTTGACCAGTCTTGTCCACATTTATTAGCGCAGTTCCCGTGTCAACATCTTTTTTGATAATGTTTGATGTGTCAACACCGTATTCACGCATATTTTTGAAAATAAAATCTGCATCCATATCATTTCCCACGCACGCAAGAAACTTCACATCGCCGCCAAGTTTTTGGCAGGCAATCGCTTGGTTTGCTCCCTTGCCACCGACAGATCTGCTTTTCGAAAGTGACGAAATGGTTTCTCCTGGTTTCGGGAAATTTTCCAAATTATATGTAGTGTCTACATTCACGCTTCCTATAACTAAAATTGCCATAAATCTCTCCTCATTTCATAAAAACGCTCAAATTTTTCATAATAATCTATATTATATTATACAATACAAATCAATTTTTGTAATTCAAATAAAAAACAATGTGACTGAATAAAAAAGCCACAATAATTCATCAAATTTATGAATGGATATTTTTCAAATGGGTATATTATTAAATAAGAAATATTAATAGGAGGAGACTATGGACGATAAGAAACAAGATTTTAAACAAAATCTCAAAAGTTATGTATCAGATGAAGAGATTGCTCATTCTGACAATTACTTCCAATCAAACCCTGTAGAAGGTGTGGATGATGTTAACAATGTTTCAGATGCACCTCAGTCACAAGAATCTACAAAATCTACGGATGATGTATTTGAAGAAATCAACCAAAAATACACTCAAAAAGAAAGAAAAGAAGACAACGAAGAATACGAGAACTACAAGCAAAACGATTCACCAGATTGGTATTTGAAATGTGTAAAATTCATCAATCAATATTCCAAGAAAATCTACGATTTTTACGCATCGACAAAGCACGGAATTATTTATTCATTTTTAACATCAGGATTGATCGCTGCGTTGACTAGCGCTATTTGGGCTAGTGTTGCAACAAAAGGCTCTCTTGGAGAATTGACGAAGGTTTTCCACACACCTACAATTTCAATTATTACTTTGATTACGGTGCCACTAATAAACTACGTGATGACTAGATTAATCTACATGTTTACGAAAAGTTATATGAGACCAACTCCACCTGCTTGCACAAGAGATGTCAAGGGCGGCGTGTTCTCGATAATCAACGGTCTGTTCATGTTCATACTTACGCCATTAGGATTTATCGGTAGCATAATTGGTTGTTTCACAGGAATGTTGGCTTACTCTGCAACTTTCCTAGATTTATATTTGGAAAAAGACAGTTTCAAGGTTGGTTTGAAATCATTCATCGCACAAATCGTAATCAGAATTGTCGTATTCATATTGGAAATTTTATTGGTAACTTTGGTAGGATTGCTAATCTACAACTCATTTTCAAATATGCTTAGATAAAATTTTACCCGATCTCCATTGAGGTCGGGTTTTTGTGTGATCAATTCTTCGTTAATACAATCATTTCAAATTTTCTTGATTCGTTAACATTTATTGAATGCTTTGTTGTACTGGGTTATAATAAATGTATAAATTAAGAGGAGTTTTTATGGAAAATTTTTATGGTGAAGTATTTTCACGTTTACAAAAACATATCAAAACAATAGAAAAGAAACAGGGAGCTTGGATGTTCACGTTGATTATTTCGGGAGTAATTAGTTTACTTTCATTTATGTTGTGGATGAGGATTAGTCCTCCGAATTCATCGAAAGATTTCTTGAATTTGTCGCTTCCATTGTCGTATTTTTCGAAGACTGTCATGTCGCCTTTTTCATGTGTGTTGAGTTTTTGGGTTGCGACAAGTTTTTTGAAAAAAGATATGGCAGAAAAGATATCGAACTCAGAGTTTTTGGCGAAGGCTAGCGTGTACACTTTGGTTACAATTGTCTTGGCTTCTGTGTTTAACACGAGAATTCCAGTTGTTAGCGTGATTGTAAATGTCATATCGGGGTTTGTGTACAGCGTTGTGATGTACGACAAATTCAAACCCGATTTTTTGAACAAGGCAACGATTACGGCTGCAATTGTGAAGATTATCGTGAGTGCGATTGGTTTTCTGATGGGTACAACTTTGTTGTTTTTCATCATTTTGAATTAGTTTTAATTAGTTGTGATGTATTATGAATTAAAAGGAGTGTTTTATGAAAAAATTGTTGGCTTTGATGCTAGCTTGTATGTTGAGTTTGCCGGTGACAAGCGTTGCAGACAAGGATAGCACAAATGATAGAATTTCTGAAAAGATAGAAGCTCATACATTTGATTCTGCAACAAAATCTGATGCAGATACAAATAGCAAAAAGACAGATGCAAAAGACAAACAAGCTGGTGCAAAGGATCAAAAATCAGATGCAAAAAATACGTCAAATAAAAAAGATACACCTGATAAAAAAGATGTAACGGATAAAAAAGATTCTTCCGATAAGAAAAAAAACGAGAAAAAACAAGACCAAATCACCACTAACGAAGATGGTGTGTTCAAAAATGTTATTCACCAAAGATTCCAAGGTGAAAACAGGGCGAAGACTGCAGTGAATGTGCAACGTCATTACTTTGCCAATACAAACAAGGTGATTCTTGTAAATGACAACGCATATCCCGATGCAATCAGTGCGACGAACGTGTCTATGGGAAAATACCCACTTTTGTACACTGGGAAAAATTCATTGTCCATCGAGACCAAATCAGCGTTGGACAAGATGTTCTTGGATGAGATATATCTGATGGGTGGCGTGAACACTATCAGCAAAAAAGTTGAGAATAATTTGAGAAGAAATTTCCCACACGCAAAAATCACTAGAATCATGGGAAACAATCGCTACGACACATCCGCAGAATCCGCGAAAACTCGCCCATATACAAGGAATTTGATATTTGCCGCAGGGACAAATTATGCAGATGCATTGTATGCAACAAGCCTTGCAGCGCACCAAAACGCGCCAATCTTGCTAGTAAGTAACGACGGTTTGTCCAAATCTACTGTGAAATTTATACAATCAATCGGAAATATCGACAACGTTACAATCGTAGGCGGTACAATATCTGTAAATCAATCGGTGAAAAACCAAATCGAAGCCTTGACGAATAAACGTGTCACACGACTTGCAGGTCAGGACCGATACGAATCCAGTGTCGAAGTCGCAAAGAGAGTGAACGCAAATCCTGCGGAAGTCATCACTACAAGTGGCGAAGTGTTCGCAGATGCACTCGTATCATCGACAGTTGCACAAAAAATCAAAGCGCCAATCTTGCTTGTGAAAAAAGACGTCCTACCACTCAAAGTCAGAGAGTATTTAAAAAAAACCGACTCAATCTACAAATTGACTACAATCGGCGGCTACAACACAGTTACCAAAAACAATTACTCCACACAAGTAATATTGATATCTGGACTAGACATCGACAAACCACTTGTCGACAAAAAAGGAAAAGGCATCATCAAAGCCTTCACAAAAGATTACAAAAAATACTACGTACTTCCAAACAATAAATACTACAGCGCAATCAAAGAATACGACAAATTGTTCGTTTACTTGAGAGACGCATTGGCAGAAGATTACAGACCATTGGAATAACGTGGAAAAATTAAAAGAGGACATGTCCTCTTTTTTTGATGCAAAAAAATAGACGACATCCATCGCCTATTTAAAATTTGTATAATATTCTTCTATTAATAGTTTGATATTTGCAACTAAAGTGGGATATTCTGCGTCAATATCCGTTACAATTGCAGAATACATGTCTTTTTCATTGATAGTTTGCATTTTGTGAATTCTAATGAAACTAATTGGTTGAGTTAGATTGAGATTAGGATAATCATTTTTATTGATTGCCACATCATACTTCACATGCCTTCTACTTCTGTCTGTTATCTTGGAAACTGGAAGTGCGTTATAATCTTTAGGAAATTTATTGTCAGCTTCCTTTATAATCAAAAATGGTCTGGATTTGTAATCAATTCTGTTAGTCCTGGAATTATAATAAGGAAATCTTACTTTGTATATAGACCATTCTTTAATAGAATTATTCATACTTAATCCTCAATATCTTCAAATTCATCTACATACATATCAAAAACTGAATCGTAAGGTCGCAACTTATTCGCATCCACCCTTATATCATCAAGCTTTATTTTATTAAATCCTTGTTGCTTTTCAGTTAAACCTTCCCTGCTTTTTTGCCAACAATATTCTTCATGGGACAAATCCCTCAAATACCATGCATCATACTTCGCGTACTGAGCAATCGTGTTGTCGATCACGTATTTTTCTTCTTCTGTCAAAGAAAATCCATCTTCAATATCAAACACTTCCGAATTTTCTAGGCAATATCTCAACGATGGCAACACCGGGCCATGAATCCAACCTTCAAATTCTTCATCAAATAACTGATGTCCGGTCAAGCATAGAGACTCTCTTTGTGAAAAATACATTAATTTTTGCAATTTTAATTCGCTTTGAATTCTATTGCCAGTTTGTCTTTCATATGAATAAATCAAATATTTCGTAACTTCAAATTCCTTTTTCATTCTCTACACCTCCTAGTAACATAATTATATAACTTCAAACACAACATAGCAACATATGTTCTGCTATTTAAAAAAACAAATAATTCAAAATATACATCGTAACGACCGACAGCAAAAATCCAAGCTCCGTAATTCTCGTCTTCGTTTTCTTATAAAAATCAGACGAAATCACAAAAGAAGGTCCAATCGCCGCGTACATAATTATCGATTTAATCAACAGCTCGTTGTTCGTCACAGCGCTCACCACAACGTATGTAAACACTGGAACTATCAGCAAATTCACAACAGCAAGCATAAGCGATGTCAAATCGAGCAAACTTTTCCAATCAACGCTCGAAATTGCAAGCGCAAATGCAATTATGATCACAACTGAACTTGTCGATTGAATAATTTTCAGAGGAGTTAGCATGTATGAAAACTTGTAAATCGCACAAATGCAAAAAGCTACCGAAAATCCCATCGCCATCAAAAAGTCTGTAACATTGAAAATTCTCTTGTAAAGCATGTACACAAGATAAATCACGCAAGAAATTATAACCAGATTGTTCAGAATATTCTTGTCCATAACATTTTGCAAAAAAGGCCTCATCACGATAATATTTGAGAAAATAAACGCAGGTTCCAATGAATCCTTGTCCTTCGTGTTGATTTGGAAAATCATCGTCATAATCTTAGACAATATCCACAAATACACAAAAAACACACCGAGTTTGATGTTGAAATTCTTATACGTAAGTTCACTCAAACTAATCGCAATATTAGCTGGAATAATCACAACATAGATTAATTTCGAAAAAAACGCGACAATTTGCTTTTCATTAGAAATCGTTCTGGCAAACAAAAATATAATTGCAAACACCACTAGAACGCTTGTCCAGTAATTAAAATAATTCATACTATCCTCCAACTTTATTATACCATAGCAAAATAGAAATCTTGAAAAAAGCACGCGTATTATTTATAAATAAACTTGTTGCAATTAATTTGACACATCTTTGACATTTTGTAAACATTTTCCACGTTGCAAATCAGTATAAGGGGGTATAATAAATTTAAGGAGGAAATTAACAGTATTCGTAAATATTAATATATATAGTCAAATGTGATTAATATATACATAGAAAGGGGTAATTCTTACATGGATATATTAAAACCAAAGGATGTAGTAAAAATATTAAAAAATTCAATGAATACACTTCAGAGATGGAATAACAATGTTAAAAGCATTTAAGACTGAGTCTATAATTTCTACATTGCAGAAAACAAAAAAATGTACGAAGAAAACAAATTATTCCTATCTGCAAATGATTTTTCTAAATATCTGAATAGAGACTTTATTCCAAACAATAAAGAATATTCATGGATAAAAGATGTGTATAGTAAGTCCACAAAACAAAGTATAAGAAATGCAGAATCTGCGTTTAAGAGATTTTTTAAAGGACTATCTAGATTTCCAAATTTCAAAAAGAAAAATAAATCTGATGTCAAAATGTACTTTGTTAAAAACAATAAACATGACTGTATCTGCGAAAGACACAGAATAAAAATACCGACACTTGGCTGGGTTAGACTAAAAGAAAAAGGATATATTCCAACAACCAAAGATGAATATACTATAACGAGTGGAACTATATCACATAAAGCAGGAAGATACTATGTAACTTGCTTAGTAGATATGGAAGAACCTAAAAAGGAAAAGCTTAATAGCACTGGTTTAGGAATAGATTTAGGTCTTAGTAATTTCGCTATTGTTAGTAACGGTAAGGTCTACAAAAATATAAATAAGACCAATAAAGTAAGAAAATTAGAAAAAAAGTTAAAAAGAGAACAGCATAAGCTGTCAAGAAAATATGAAAATTATAAAAAAAGAAAGAAAGGAGAGTCTACTCACAAAAATATAGACAAACAAATATTAAAGGTACAAAAGCTTCACAAGAGAATAGATGACATCAGAACAGACTATGTAAATAAGATAATTAGTGTGTTGGTGAAAACCAAGCCAACCTATATTACTATCGAAGATTTAAATGTATCTGGTATGATGAAAAATAGACATCTTTCGAAAGCTATAGCATCGCAAAAGTTTTATGAGTTTAGATCTAAGCTTAAAACAAAATGTGAAGTTAGTGGTATCGAACTTAGAATTGCAAATAGATTCTACCCTTCTAGTAAGACCTGCCATAATTGCGGTAGAGTAAACAAAGATTTAAAACTTTCTGACAGAACCTACATTTGCGAGTGCGGTTACAAAGAAGATAGAGACTTAAATGCAAGTCTAAATTTGAGAGATACCAAATCTTATGTATTAGCATAGAAAAGCTTAATAAGATATGTACCGATGGCTAGTCGGGAATTTACGGATGTGGAGTGTAAAAACCATTGCTAGTAGTGGCTAAACCCACGAGAGCATACACGAAGAAACAGCAAAAGTCTCGGTGTAGTCGATATTTGACTATATTTTGAGTAGCAGGATAATATCATGAAGAGGAAATTATTGGTAGTATTGTTGGCATGTGTAATGCTAAGTTCTTGTGGAGTGAAAAACGTTGGAAATACTGGCGTGAAAACTTCTGGAGAAGACGGCATACATATCAAAAACGGTGACTCAGAAGTAAGTAAAAGATGGAATCAACGCTAAGAATGGCGACTCTGAGGCAAAAATCGGAAAAGATGGAATAGTCGCAAAAAACGGCGACTCCGAAGCAAACGTCAGCAAAGATGGAGTAAAAGTGCAAAACGGACTCGACCTTGAAGGAGAAGACCCAGAAACAAAAGAAAAAAGAAAGAATAATGTGTTCTTGGACGAAGACAAAATAAAAGAGATGGAACTAAAAGAAAATTATCTTGAAAAAGATGACATCAAAGATTGGGAAATCAAATTGGATAAACAATCCCAAACATACACAATAAAATACAACGCACTACATCAAAAACACGAAAATGAAAGAGACGCCGTCACTGGTCAATTGCTCAAAGGAATGACATCACCAGCTTCAAGATAGTGTATAAAATAGTAAAACAGGGAAATAGCGTTCAGTTAGGAATTTATGGAAATCAAGTTTAACTGATAGCCTTTAAGTAGTACAAAAGAAATAACGACCATACAAGAGTAGATACTCCTGTGTGGTCGTTTGCTTGTGCTCAAATTTATCACATACCAAAATGGTATGCTCTAATCATACTTTGCAGTATCTTCAGCTACCATCTGCAATGGCTCATTTGAAACAATATCAGCATAATTCACAATATTCGTTTCATTAGTGGTAAATGAGCCACCAACACCAAAGAACTTCTCAAAGAATGATTTAAACTTTTCAATGACACCCTGCTTCTTGGTAGTTCTATCGCCACCACCGAAACGGGATATAGGCGGCAAAAGTCTATCTATATCCGTACCTGTTGTTTTGATTTCACCATCACAAAAGGCATTCTCAATGAACTTCCTTGTTTCAGGCTCTTTAAGTTTTTCTTCCTTAATAATCTCAACAAGTTCCTCTTCTCGTTTTTCAGCCACATACTTATGCCATTCAGTCATGACATCCTCAACATCATTGATACCAGAAATAAAGGTTTCAATAAGTGCTTTCTTACTACGAAGTTCTGGACTGGCAGCAATAGCCTTTCTGATTGTAATAAGCACTTCTTTATCATCACAATGGCTGTCATGATACTTCTTAACAAGCATAAGGATATAGTCGATATTGATATCTATCTGCTTAATAAGTTCAACTTCAAATACAATATCATCTGTAATATCTTTGCTTCCAGGATGTTTGATTCTTTTTTTCCATTCCTCATACAAATCTTGATACCTGCCACGATAATCCTGAAAATCACGTTCAGAAATCATCTCTCGCCCTTCAAATTCATCAAATGCAGATAATAGATTTCTCATGCGTAGAATTGCACCAAATAACGAGATGAAGTCCTTCTGGTTCTGTTCACCTATAATTTGTGGTTCTGAAAGTGGGAATTTGGAAGTTAAATTATCCATCATATCCATATATCCTGGATATTTTTTTCCATCAATACCTTCATAACCATAGTAGTAATCTTTGAAACTCTTCATCAGAACGAT
>QWCB01001997.1_pt1 | contig 18074 bp, 6 predicted proteins | sample 1972511 | NCBI WGS metagenome assembly QWCB01 (sample SAMN09866719, study PRJNA288562) | Human gut metagenome isolate term5_stool, whole genome shotgun sequencing... | isolation source: gut | host: Homo sapiens | place: USA: California
AGAATTGTGATGGCGGAAACTTTATTTAGTCATTCTTTATAGAGAAATTGGTGTAAAACGCAATAACTTGGATAATTATTTCCATTATCTTTCTTGATTATCCAAGATAATTTTTACCTTTGTAAACCAAGAAACACATGAAAGGATATGGCAAAGAAAGACATCAATCGCATCAAGATAGTATTGGTTGAAAACAAAAGGACAGCTAAGTGGCTGGCAGATGAATTGGGTAAAGACCCGGCTACTGTGAGCAAGTGGTGTACCAACAGTTCGCAGCCGAGCCTTGAAACGCTTGTACAAGTGGCAGAGGCTCTTGATGTGGATGTAAGGACGCTTATCGTGCAGACGAAGAAGAGCCGTATTGAGATAGAGGCGGAGAAACTTCTCAATATATCGCCTAAACAATAATCAAAAGCAATTATGACAACAAAGGAAATTGACGAAAAGCCGTCGGACAATGCACGCCGCCTCTTTGAGTCGGGTGATATAGATAAGATTCCTGTCGGCACGACGGAACGATGTGTTGCAAACGAAAATAAAAATACAGTTACGGCAAATTATGCTGCTGGTCAAAGAATAACGGTCAGAGGTGAGGACTTTCTCATCACAAACATTGAGCCCGATGTGAATGGCAACTATCTGTTGCATTGCACGGGTATCAGTGAACTTGTGCAGAATCATCACTTCATATTCGATACAGATATCGATAAAGATGTGGAGATTGTCAGCCCTATCAACACCCAGTTGGTGGCCGACAAGGATCCTCGATGGCGCAAGACGAGACTCCTTGTCGAGACCTCCATTCGCAACAATGCTTTCTTCTCACAGAAGATTACTGTGGCGCAAGGTGGAGCTTTCGATATAGCAGAATATCAGATGGAGCCTACACTCAAGGCTCTTGAATTGCCTCGTCCGCGTTTGCTTATTGCCGACGGTGTAGGTCTTGGCAAAACCATCGAAGTGGGTATCTTCCTCAGCGAGATGATTCGCCGAGGCAGAGGCAAGCGTATTCTTGTCTGCGCCCTTAAAAGCATCCTTGCTCAGTTTCAGGAAGAAATTTGGAACCGCTTTGCCATACCTCTTGTTCGTCTTGACAGCGTGGGTGTGGCTAAGATACAAAACGATATTCCTCTCAACAAGAATCCGTTCGACTATTACGACAAAACCATCATTTCCATTGATACGCTGAAGAACAACGGCCGTTTCCGTGCATGGTTGGAGAGGACGCATTGGGATATTATCGTGATTGATGAGTGTCATAAGGTTGCCAACGACACCAGTCTGCGTGGCGACCTTGCACAGTTCCTTGCGCAGAAGTGCGATTCGCTTATTCTCACATCTGCCACACCTCATAATGGCAATGCCGAGTCGTTTGCCAACCTTATGCGAATGCTCGACCCTATCTCCATTCCTCGTAATGGCGAGTACACACAGGAGAACATCAAACCCTATTATGTACGTCGTTTTAAGAAGGATATCGAGGACGAAAGAATCCGTGGCCAATTCCAAAACCGAAAGGTTGTAAGCATACCTGTTGATCTGCATCCTGAGGAAGAGAAGTTCCTTAAGGTGCAGCACACACGTTTCCAATCTGTAAACAAGGCAGATAGTAGTGACCCTCTCTATGCCTTGTCGCTCTTCAAGAGTTATCTGTCGTCTCCGTATGCAGCAAAAGCCTCTTTGGAGGAACGTAGTAAGAAGGATGACAGCATTGAGGTAAAGGAACTTCTTGATTTGGTTAACGCCAATATCTCGTCGGGTATAGACACTCGCTATGTGGCTTTCAGGGATAAACTGAAGGAAATATGGAAGAAGAATGCTAAGGAGCGCATCGTAATCTTTACAGAGCGAATAGCCACGATGAAATTCCTTGAAGCAAATATCAAAAAGGAGTTTCGCCTCGGTGATGATCAGGTGAAGCGATTCGACGGCTCTCTCTCTGATACAGAGCAGGAAGAGATGGTTAACGACTTCGCCAAAGAGGATAGTAAGATTCGCGTATTCATCTCCAGCGACTCAGGTTCACAAGGTGTCAATCTGCACTACTTCTGTCACACGATGTTCAACTATGACATACCTTGGAGTCTTATCACCCTTGAACAACGCAATGGCCGTATAGACCGTTATGGTCAGAAGCAAACTCCTGTCATCTACTACCTCGTGGCAAATGGCGAAGAGGAAGAACTGCGTACCGACTTCCGCATTCTCGACAAGCTTCTTGAGAAAGAGCAGGAGGTTCACGATGTTCTTGGCGATGCCATGAGTGTCATGGAGTTGTATAACAGCAAGAAAGAGGAAGACGAGGTGGCAGAAGCCTTGCGTAATGGTGATGAGGAATTCTTGCAACCCACACGTCGTCGTGGTGGTGGATTCAAACGTCCTGATGTCGTTGTTGCTACTCCTGCCAAAGAGCATCTCTCAGAAAAGATATTCGAGCCTAAACTTTCGCTTTACAAGTCGGACGAGGACTTCTATAAGGATCTCTTCAACGAATTGGAGGCTATTGATTCCATCCATCATGGTGATGTAAGATGGCAGGATGGTGATGTGCCTTATGTAGAGGTGAAGAATAATGCCGAACTTACTGATGTGTTGTTTGATATTCCTCGTGAGGCCATTCCTTCGGACAACATCTTCCGTCTGTGTGCCGACAAGCCTACGTTGAACAAGTCGATAGCTGATTCGCGCAAAAGCAAAAATGGCGATTGGAGCAAGTTCCTGCCGCTGTACGACTTGCACCCAATCATTCAGTATCTGCTTACCAAGTTCACGGCATCGGTACCAAAGAATCAGGCTCTTGTTGTCAAGGGCGAGCAGATTCCCGCAGGCATGAGTTATTACTTGTTCTATGGTAGTCATGCTAACGGACTGGGGCAGAACCTTATCAGCAAGTTCTTTGTTGTACCACTCGACAAGGAAGGAGCTTTAAGAGGTAAACCTGTATCTCTGTTTGAGTTCCTTAAGCAGTATCATCTGACGGATGGTTTTCTGCAAGGCGTTCAAGAAAAGGATATCGAAGTGCTCCAGAAGAATCTGAAGAGTGCTATTGACTTCGGCTCTGAACTCTATATGAAGGAAAAGCAGTTTGATATGGCCTTAAAGATGGAGCAGGATTTGAATGTCTACAAAAAGAAACTCAATCTCTGGGCCACCAATGCCGAAGAGTCTCTCTTCCAAGTTGACCCAGATGACATCAAGATTACACGCCGCAATCACGACAAGGAAATAGAGGAAATAAAGAAAATCAGTGATCAGTCTAGCCAGTTCTACAAGGACATGTTCTCGCTCGACAAGGCTGAACCTTATATGCGCCTCTTAGCTGTTTTCTATAATTTCTAAAAACAAACGATAATCGCAAGCTCATTATGGCTGACAATATAAAATACCGTTTTATACAGAACGTGGGAGACTATTTCCCTTCTGGATATTTCAGCGACGACTTCATTGACAAAGTACAGAAGTGCGCTGGCATTTCAAATGACGAGATTAAGGACATCTGCAGTCCTTATGTACGTCTGAAGCAGGAATACAACGACTACAAGAACTTCATCATCAACGATCGCCCCCGTGTGGAAGATGCCATCAAGAAGACGCACTACTTCCACACACGTCTGTTGTCTATTCTTGGTTATCAGACCGACCATGCATACCAGGAGCATTGCATCGTCAACGATGAGTCTACTCCAGTAGAGATGATTCCCGTGCGCCATGTCATTCGTCAGGGCGAGCAGGTCAAGATGCTCGTAATGGAGATGCAAAACCTCATACCCATTGAGGAGAAAGAGCCAGCAGGTCTCTTCGAACAGCAATACGAAAGCGAAGAACGTAGCGGACAGCAGAAATATGCTGCCCGCCAATGGCGTTTTGTCTTCAACTTAGATACTGAGAAGTATAAGATTTCTCCTGCCATCATCAACAAAGCCATCACGCATATATTTCTCTTGCCCGAGGAGCGACGCCCACATTTCATCCTTATGTTGGCAGGCAATACTGTGTTCCTCTTCGACAAGGACAAGTGGGCAAAGGGCAGCTATCTGCAGTTCTCGCTCGACGACCTTTTTGCTCAGGCAAGTATCGATGCCAAGCATCGCACGCTTTATGCTCTCTTCCACATGCTTGTGTCTAAGCAAACTTTGGCAGCAGAAGGCGAAATGGTGCTGATGGAAACCATCATTGAGGAGAGTTATAAGAATGCCTATGAGGTGACGAAGGACCTTAAGGAAGGTGTGATTCTTGCCGTGGAGACCCTTGCCAACGAAGCGCTCTATTGGTGGAAGCAGAACAACAACATTCCGGTAAGCGATTATACCGACGACACTTTCGAGTCGGAGGTTAAGGACGACTGCCTTACCATCATATATCGTCTGCTCTTCCTCTTCTATGCCGAGAGTCGCGACGAACTTGAAATCCTTCCTGTAGATGACGAGGTGTATAAGCTTGGATATTCATTGGAGTCTATGCGCGACCTTGAGATGGTGCGTTTGAACTCTGATGCCAGTCGCAATGGCTACTTCTTTGACGACAGCATACATCATCTCTTTTCGCTTCTGTCTGATGGTCATAACACCAAGGATAATAACTTAAACAGCAAGAGTTTTTGTGTGCGTCCTATCGACTCTCCACTATTCAACGATGAGAATCTGCACCATCTTGCAGGTGTGCGCATCCGCAACATCAAGTGGCAGGAGATTATCAAGGCGCTTTCGCTATCTAAGAAGAAGAACTACTGTGGACGTATCAGTTATGCCAACTTGGGTGTGAACCAGTTGGGTAGCGTATATGAGTCGTTGCTCGCCTTCCGTGGTTTCTATGCCGAGGAGGATTACATTGAGGTGCATAAGGCAAATGCTCCTCAAGACGGCACCTTCCTTGTGCCATACAGTCGCATGGGCGATTTCGACATTTCAGAAGTGCTTTGCGACCAGCAGACTGGCAATCCCGTCATCTTGCCTGAGGGAACCTTTGTATATCGTCTTAATGGACGCGACCGCCAGAAGTCTGCCAGCTACTATACGCCTGAGGTATTGACACGTAGTACTGTGAAGTACACGCTCAAATCTATTCTTGACGATGTGCGTGCCAACAAACGTCAGGCTACCGAACTTCTTGAGCTAAAGATTCTTGAGCCTGCTATGGGTGCTGCCGCCTTCCAGAATGAGGTCATCAATCAGTTGGCTGAGGCTTACCTTGCCGAGCAGCAACGTCAGCAGAGAGAAAAGGGCTTGCGCAACTGGCGCATACAGCCCGACCATTATCGTGACGAGTTGCAGAAGGTGAAGGCTTATATTGCCACACATAATGTTTATGGTGTCGACCTTAACCCAACTGCCATTGAGTTGGGCAAACTCTCCCTGTGGCTTAATGTTATCCATAAGGATATGGAAACACCTTTCTTTGCCAACCGCTTGGCTTTGGGTAATGCCGTCATTGGTGCTTGGCTTAAGGTATATAGCAAGCAAGACATCTATGGTATCTTTGACCGTAATAGCTCCAAGGCAAAGATAAACAAGTGGTGGGAGAAGGCTCCGCACAAGGTTAAGTTCTTCTCTAACAGAGTAAACCGCTCTATCAATGAGGTGTATCATTTCCTTTTGCCTGACGCAAACATGCTGGGTGTGCGAAGCATCAAGGAGCAGAAAAAGGCTCATGCCAATGAAGACAAACGTATGGTTGCCATCCTCAAGGACTGGACTGCACCTATTTGTGATGCTGATTTCAAGACCTTGCAGCGTATATCTGGCAAGATTGATGTGCTCTTGAAGGAGTATTTCACCAATCAGCTTTCTATAGACAAGCTCACCAACAATCGCAATGATATTTGGGATGGCATAGACCATTCGGCAAACAATTCTATCTTCAAGGCTGAGGAGCAGGCAGAATCGTATGCCAAGAAACAGCAGCTCTTTGACACTCGTTATCGTCACGACAATGCTTATCGCAAACTCAAACTTGCGATGGACTATTGGTGTGCACTGTGGTTTTGGGAGTATGACGATGCTGCCGACCTGCCTAATCGCCAGGAGTATTGGGGTGACATAGAGGCTTTGCTTGATGTAGACAATAGTAAGCTCGACACCAGAACTCGCCAGGCTTTGGAACGTGCTGGCTCGAATATTGTATCTGAGGATATGCCGGAATATGGAAAAATGACTGAAGATGAGTCGCAGATTGTGACAAAGACCCAAGAAGAGATTCTTACAGACTCTCATGCTCAGGTGTCATTGTTTGCCAACGAGGACCCTCTGCGCCTGAAAATTGCCGACCGCCTTGCCAAGCGTTACCATTTCTTCCACCCGATGCTGGAGTTTATTGAGGTATTCTGGCTCCGTGATGGATTCGATATAATCTGTGGTAATCCGCCATGGATAAAATTGGAATATGAGCAGCAAAACGTAATTGGAGAAAAGTTTCCAGAAGTACATATTCGAGAAGAAAGTGCTGTCGATGTTGATTCTTCTTTGAATGTATATTTCCAGGATGCGCAGTTAAAGAGACTATGTGAAGCTGAACAGATAGAATACACTTGTATGGGTGCATTCTTAAATGCAGTATGTAATTATCCTCTTCTAAAAGGTCAGCAGACAGATTTATATAAATGTGTGCTTGAAAATTGTCTTGAAGTGACTAATCAATTTGGCTACACAGGTTTGGTATTGCCTGAAAGCGTGTATGATGATGCAAAAGGTCAGATTTTGAGAAAAGAGATATATCATAGATTAGTGTATCATTTTCAGTATCAAAACGCTCTGAATTTGTTCCCGATAGCACATCGTCGTAAATATGGGACAAATGTATATACCATCTATCGTGAAAATATTTCATTTGATAACATAAACAATCTTTTTCATCCAAGCACCATAGATGCTTGTTATGCTCATGATGGGCATGGTGTATGTGGTGGTATAAAGGATGAAAATGGTGATTGGAATTTGAAAGGACATAGAAGTCGTATTATGCATTATAATGACGAGTATATCAAGCTCCTTTCTGATACTTTTGAAGATGGTCAGGCATCAGACAGTGCAAAGTTAGTTAATGTTCACAATGCGCGAATCTTAAGTGTGCTTTCAAAATTAACGAATCATTCATCAAAAGTAATCTCTCGAAAACCATTAATAACTGAATGTTGGCATGAAACAGGTGCTCCAAAGGCGGGGATTATCAAAGACATAAAGTCTCACACTATAACTCCAAACTTTGAAGACAGCGAAATGATTTATAATGCTCCGCATTTCTATGTGTCTAATCCTTTATATCAGACTCCAAAGATAAGTAGTCCTAACAAGGGTGACTTTACTTTCATAGATTTGACTGCAATTGAAGACAACTATATTCAGAGGACTAAATATGTACCAAACGTTACTGATTATGTGGAGCAACCTATGTTTAGGGGCTTCTTTATTCATCAAGATAATGAAGGTAATGCTATATATGATAATTGGCTAAATTATTATAAGGTTGGTTTCCGTAAAATGGTAAATCTTTCAGGCGAACGCTCGTTGATATGTGCTGTTCTGCCACGCAGAACAGCACATATCCACGGTGTCATTTCCACTACTTTTAGTAGTGGAAATGACACCGTGGATATGGCTGCACTTTGTGCATCCATAGTAATGGATTTCTATTGGAAAACAGTTGCTAGTCAGAATATTACTTCAAGTAGAATTGAGGTGTTTCCTATTGGAGTATCAAAAGAATTTTATTCTGCACTTCATTCTCGCACTCTTCTCCTTAACTGCCTCACCACAGCCTACGCCGACTTTTGGCAGGAAATGTGGGATGGTGCCTTCAAGCAAGAAACCTGGAGTATTGACGACCCACGTCTAAAACCTTTCGACCAGCTGCATGAAGAATGGGCATGGGACATCCCCTTGCGCAACTACTTCGAGCGCAGACAGGCACTTGTGGAGATAGATGTGATAGCAGCCATGGCATTGGGCTTGACGTTAGAAGACTTGGAGATGATCTACACCATTCAGTTTCCCGTTCTTCTGGAAAACGAGGCAGACACATGGTACGACCAAAAGGGCAACATCGTCTTCACATGCTCAAAGGGATTGACAGGCGTTGGACTTGACCGCAAGCGCAACGTTAAGACAGGTATGCTTGGATGGGAAGACATACGAGGAGAGCAGATAGACGAAAACACCTATGCAGGAACGTCGCCTACTCATACCCACACCATCGACCCTGCTAAGAGCGAACTTTATGGAGGCCAGCAAGTAACCTATTATGCTCCTTACACTCGTTGCGACCGCATAGCCGACTACCGTCGTGCCTGGACTCACTTTGAGAATATATTTAATAAGTAGTATCAGCGTATTGCAAGTGTAGAACAAAACTCGTATCACGATGAAGCAATATATCAACGAACTCTTGGCAGTTCTAAAAGAATATCACCATCTTGGAATAGCCAATCAGATGGACTATCAGAAGTTCTATTTGTATTCTATAATTACTCTATCTACAGCCATCGAGGGTTCTACGATGACTGAGATAGAGAACATGCTACTCTTCGATGAAGGCATTTCCGCCAAAGGCAAGACTATGGTGGAGCAACTTATGAACCTCGACTTGAAGCGAGCTTACGAACAGTCTATCAAGTGGGCTAAGGAGCATAAGCCTTTTACTATAGAAATGCTACAACAGCTCTCGGCTATAGTGATGAGAAACACAGGTAGCCACTATAGCACCTTGGGAGGTGAGTTCGACTCTTCTATGGGTGACTTGCGATTGTGTGGAGTAATGGCAGGGCCTGGTGGACGTTCATACATGGACTATCGCAAGGTGCCGAAGAAGCTGAAAGAGCTATGTGAGCACATCAACCAGCGACGCGAAACTCTCATCAAGAAAGCCGATGACATAGAAGCTTATCTCCTGAGCTTTGATGCCCATAACCTTCTCGTAACCATTCATCCTTGGGTGGATGGCAACGGAAGGATGTCGCGACTCGTAATGAACTATCTGCAATTTGAGTTTGGGCTCATCCCCACAAAGGTTCTAAAAGAAGATAAAGCTGCATATATAGAGGCCCTCAATCAATCACGTGAGGAAGAAACAACTGCTCCTTTTCAGCAGTTTATGCTTCAAGAGCATAGCAAGAACCTACGCAATGAGATTGAGGTATTCAAAAAATCAATGGCAGAAGACCTTGTCATCAATGAAAACAAGGGGTCAAGAAGAGTGGTCCAGAAACAAGAGACGCTATTATCCGACTGATAGCCGACAATGCTAACATCACTTCAAGAGACATGGCAAACAAGCTAAACATCAACAGAAGTGCCATATTGCAACACCTAAAGAAATCGCAAGAAGAAAACCTCATTGCCCGCGAAGGTTCACAGAAATCAGGCCGATGGATTATCTTAAGGAAATAACATTTCTGCCAACAATTACTTTGAAAGAGGTTAAACCAAGAATCGTCAATAGGGCGTACTAATATATGATAATAAATAAGAAATCAGACATTTATAACGCTAGCATTGAAGAAATTCAGGCTTTCTTCAAAAGTGTTACTTTTAAAGGACAGTATAGGAATTTTTCTCCGGAACGTGAAGATAAGCGTTTTTGTGGAAAGATAGAACATATTACAATTAATGGTGAGACAAATGACCTTTGTCCCACTAGTATATTTGTGCCTGAAAAATTCAGGCAAATTGTAAAGCCAGGACTTTGCGAATTCAATGCTCTGCCTAATATTAAAGTTTTAAAAGAAGAACGCCATCAATATAAGCTCATTATTACGAGAGTAAAAAATATTGTACAAAAGACAGTAAGACGAGATAGAAAAGCGGAATCAACATTTCGTTATAATCTCAAACTTAAGAATAATAGATTCGTAGGACAATTCACCGAAAATAGGGATGGTAGTTTTACTATTCGTGATATTAGACGTAGCGATTTTTCAAAACTTATATTACAGAATGGTAAAGAGCAGACCCCTATTGTATACCATCCTCGTTTGTTTAAACCCAAAAACGGAATATACTACGAATTCTCTTGGATTTTAAATGGCGAGAAGGAGAATTATGTCTATCTGTTTAAAGTTGATGAGACTAAGTCATTCCAAGAAGTTACTCCAAGAAACCTTGTTCAAAGACTTCATGATGATATCATGAATTATCCAGCAGGTGCAGGTCAGAAGATTGTTAAAATGTTAGACACGTTAAAGAATCAGCTGACAGCTAGTGGTAAGGAAATATTCATATATGAACTGCTCCAAAATGCGAATGATTATCCGCAGACAATTAATGATGTAAAACAGAAGGTGGATGTAGAGTTTCATCTTACGATGTCTTCATTGGTATTCATGCATTCTGGTGCGGTTTTTAATGAAAGGAATATAGCAGCAATCTGCAGTATCAATGATAAGGAGAAAGATACAAACAAAGATGCCATTGGATATAAAGGTATTGGATTTAAGACAGTCTTTCTTGATAATGAAAATGTTTATTTGCGAACAGGTGATTATTCTTTTAGATTTGATCGTCAGGCAACAAGAGATATAGTTGATACTCCTTGGCAGATTTTGCCTATATGGACCAATTATCAAGAATTGACTCCTGAAGAACGAGCTATCTTCACCCAGGCTAGCGATAAATTCAGAGTAAAGTTTGCACTTAAGCCTACGAAAATCGAGACTTTAAGAAATAGTGAGCATAACTATGCAAACATGTTTCAGAAAATATTTAAGAATGAACGTATTATTCTATTTATACCTAATCTATCAAGTGTTAAGGTGTATCTGAATGGTACTCATGTTCCTGATATTGTATGTAGTAGAGATAACGCATCATGGAGAGTTGATGATTTTCAAAAAAAAGACATTGATCCGGAGATTACTGAAGCAATTAATTCAGACATTGATGAGCAAGAAGAAGCTGGAGGTCTCAAAATACCTACAAAGTATTATAATTTTAATAGTACCAAGGTTTCTTTTGCATGTGAAATTGAAGGACGAAAATTAAAAGCAGTTAAGGATACATGTCTTTATTGCTATCTTCCTGCTAAAGATGCAACATGGGGATTGAAATTCCTTATGAATACAGATATGATTCCAAATGGTGCACGTGACGATATCGAGGTTGATTTCTCAAATTCTACAAATATCAATGAGACTATTGCGAATATAGCTGGCTCAAAATTGTTTGAGTGGATCTTAAAATTGACGAAGTGCGGTGAATATGAATTAGATTCAATCTATAATTTGATTCCTAGTTTTGCTTCATTAAAGAGCGGAAGACCAAAATATAAGGATCTGATAAATTCTTTTGAAAAGGGATTTGTAGATAGAGTAGAGACAGATGATCTTGTTCCTACTCTGGATGGTTATGTCTGTTTGCTAAATGTAATTGTTGACAAAACAGGGCTCACCTCAAGTGGCATTATGAGTGATGCCAACTTCCTTAAATTCTCTGATAAAGAGGAAAAGGATCTGCCAATTTTGGAATTGCGTAGTTCTGACTCGTTTGAATCATTTGCAGAAGTTTATATACGTAAGTTTGATGTCGAAGAAAACATTTTTGACACAGAGAGTCTGCGAGAGATGATTAATAATGACGATTTCCAGGAGTGGCTTAAAGATCAGGAGAACAATAATAAGTTCTTGAACTTTCTTCTGGAAAACGATTATCTGGAAGATTACTTTGATGAAGGTATATTCATAGAAGAGGAAAGTGGAAAACTTATCTCTGCAAGTGATCTATATTATAATATTGATGAGGAATTGAAAGACCTGTCTGCTTTCAGTTCTCATTTGTGCTATCTGTCATTCAAGACGCGTGATTTTTTCAAGGATAATAAGAAATGGAACGAGTTAATAGAAGATCATTTCGCTGAATATGATTGTGAAACATTTGTAAACGACACTTTGTTAAGCGACAACTGGGATGAGACAGTAAAAGCACTGAAGAACTGGGAGACTTCCTTCCACTTCTACAGTTACCTTGCAAAGAATAGCATTGTGCCTGACGATCTCTGTAGTCTGCCATTCTTCAATGATGACTCAGAAGCGACTGTTGAAGACGATTTCAATGACAAATTCATTTTCCTTTCTTCTTCAGAAGGAAAGAAAACATGCAGCGCATTATGGTTGTCTTCAGTTTCTTTCTGTTTTGTGTCACCAAACTACGATAAGGCTACGCTTGATTATTTCAAAGAGAATGCTGGAGTTTTGGACTATTCTGATGACGTCATAGTAAATGACATTATTCAGTCAGAGGACTATCATGACGAGATAAATGAATCTCAGCAGGAGGACAAGGAAACAAGTGTAGCCTTCGTAAAATTCTGTTATGAGCATGAGTCTTCATTTGATAGTGGCTCATTACGAGATTATGTGCTCAACTCTTATGATTGCAAAGGAGATGAAGCATTTGTTCTTTACGAAGATCATATCTACTTCCCTTCAGAGAGTTTTGATGAATGTTCACAGAAAGATTGGCTTAATCACGATTGGATGTACTGTCTTGATTCTGACTATCTTAACGTGGAAAACGATGAAGAGAAAGTAAAGGATTTCCTTAAAAAGGCTTTCTATGTAGAGGAATTTGATGCAGAAAAATTCTATAGGGATATAGTACGCCCTAATATCAGCACTATCGTATCAAACACCAGCGGAAGCAACGACGGTGATGGATCAAAGAATCTTGACTTCGTCTCCTACCTTGATGCAAACTACAAATTAGTATTCGAAATAGAGAAGGACGCTGATATATTTGAGTCCTTCGTATTTGTTGGTAGTTCTGACGATGATGGGTTCTATGATATAAATACTAATGCTGCGTATGTTTATGCTTATGACATAGAGCTGAAAGAAATTCTTGATTCAGAATGGTTCCCTACCGACACAGTGAACATGTGTACAAGCAAATACGGAGAATCAAAGTCTATACTGGCTATAAAAGCCAAGAAATATGATTTTGCAAACTTCTTCAACGATGTCATAACAGAGGAACTTGGCAATATCAATGACACTATCGGTTCTAAGGCAGCCAGCATAGCATTCCATGCTTTCGTCATTGATCGTCTTGCAGACCTTACCGACAAGCAAAAGGAAGTAATGAAGGGTGCAAAGGTTTATCTTTATGGTAATGATGATGCTAGTGACAGATCTGATGGACATCATATATTAAGCAAGAGCGCACGAGAACTTGCATCTATGGGATTGGTTGAATTTTCCGACCTTGACATCATAGATCCTGATTATCACATAGAGGAGAATGAAGAGTATTGGAAAACACGACTGGGAAATGAACCATTTACCGTGACCGACTTCATTTCTTGGCTGACTGATAATACCAGTACGTTCTATTCAACAATCGAAGACAAGGATAATAATATAAAATTCTGGAGATGGGTAAAAGGGTGCAAACTTGCAGATCAAACACTTGCAAACCTGCCAGTTCTTCCTGTCTACCTTAAAACAGACGAATATGTTGATTCTGACAAGACTATCTACCTTTCAGATGAATATATCAAAGAAGGTGGATTGGAAACAATTGTCACAAGTTATAATCCAGAAGCCTCATTCGTCAGCAGTGAATATATTGCAGAGGAAGACAATGTTGATACATGGAAAGATTTCTGGGTAAAGATGGGCGTGCGAGTTGAGATGGTAGATATTCTTATCGACACAATTGATAACAGATTATCTGATACAGATGATGCCAAGTTGCCGGCTACAATTGCAAAATATCGCTTGGAATTAGAAGAACACTATAAAGGAGATTTAATTTCTAATCTCCGAGATCTTCGTGTCAAGGCTCATGACGGTAAGTTCTATAGTCTATCAGAAGTTATTTATGTTTATAGCGAAAAGGAAGAACCATTTAAATATATAGACATTCCAAATCAGGTTTCGTTTGCCACAGCAGACGAAAGGAAACTCATTATCGACATATTAGACAAAATAGATGGTGATAAAAAAATCACCGAGCTCGCGAAGTGGCAAAAAGTTAAAATAGATCGTTATCTCGAAATTCAAGATGATGAAAATAGTGAAGATCTGCTTCGTTCTATCCATTTCCGTTTCGTGGATGAACTTGCAGCGATGTATATTGCAGATAAAGATAGTCTCAACGATTTTGACCAAATTTCTAAAGTACTCTTCTTGAATTCCGATGATGAGTTTACTGACGTTTCAGAAATGACAGAAGGTAGTCTATACAAACCATTCTTTGATTTCGAGAAATATGGTCTTGACTATGATTATATTTCTAATTCTTACTTACAAGAATGTACGAATGACATACGAAAGATGCTCAATAGAGTCTTCAAGATTCATTGCGATTTTGAAAAAGATGATATTGAAAACCTGTCAGACAGAGATTTCTCAATTTATTTCTGGAGCCAGTATCTAATTAAACGAGATGCTGACATTAGTGGTGTCAAAAAACTGATTGATGATGGGGAATTTGACTCTGTAGCATGTATTCCGACAAAGGATTACATGAAGAAACCTAGTGAAATATACTCTCTAAGTATATCTTTATATGTTAGAAAACATGTAGATGATTGGGAAAACAAATTGCCTCTTAAAGATCTACCAAATATCGAGTATGACAAAAAAGAAAAACGTACTTTGTTTGGTTTGTTATTAAACAAACCATCAAATTTACGTCTATCTTTCTGCGATTCATTGTATGCTCTTTTCAGCATTGCTGGGCAAGATAGAAGAGCTCAGATATTGCAGTGGATGATAGATACTTACGATGAGAAATATGAAGTAAATGTTTCCGAATATAGAACAGATGAATCTGCTAAGTGGAAGAATACTAAAAATGAGGACAAACCAATTACCGAATTGTATGCTTTATCATATAACGATAAGAAATTGGAGCAGTATTTTGGTAATCTTCCACAAATCATCAATAAGGATTACCTTCCTGCCGGTCCAATTTCTTTCAAAAATGCGTGCGATATACTTCAGATAACAACTATTGAACCTGAAGATTTAATTGTGTATAAAATCGGAAAGGTTCTAAAGAATGAGGTATATAAAAATAGATTGAGGATCTATGCTTTGGTTCTTGCAGGATATGAAGATGCAGAGAACTGGAGCTCACGCTATCAAAAGTATAGCGAACTTATTGACGCGCTTGAGTTGTGGTGCTGTACAGCAATATCTATTAGATATGAAAAAGATAAGAATATTTGCCAAAACTTAAAGAAATTTTATCGCGAAAAAGGTTCGGCAGATTTCTACTTTGTCAAGTCTTTGGATGAGAAACGAGTATTCAAACCATTTGTAGAGAATTTTATTGAGTATTTGGGAATTGAAGCAGACAAGGACTTCGTTGAAACCGTAATGGATAGTCGTGAAGCAGCAATGGAACTTGTCCAAGAGAATAATACTCTAATGCTTGATGATGCCTTTAAGAACGAACTCGACATTTTGATACCAGGTATCAAAAGAGAACTGACTGGTCATGAAGCTGATGATACAGATATCGTAGATGAAGATATACGTCACACATTTACAGGCCATACAGATGAGCCTGAGGAAGATATTTCTGAAGATGATAATCTTGACGATAATGTATCAACAAAAAGCAACGACATTGAGAACTCTGAAACAGAAGTAGATCAAAATAATGAAATCGAGTATCTGCGTGAAGAAGAATACGATGATGACGATGAACGTGAAGCTATTGAAAAGTCGAATGTAGGTCTTGACGAAAACGACTTCTGTAACATCACAAAAATGTACTACAACTACAATGGTGAAGAAATAGAAATAGTATGTGAACACTACCGTAATGGCACTTGGGTACGTGCTCACTATCGCAATGGGAATCGGGTAAATGGCTATTGGAGAAGCGGCTCTAATGTTAGTTCTCATATGCGGAGTGTAGGTTCGCATAGCAATGGCAACAATTTTGAACAAGGAGTTTCTTCTCAGAATAATTCTACCTCATCTTCAAGACCTTCTTCACAACATACAGGCAATAATTTGGATGTGATAAAACCGAAGGAAACTCGTTCTGATAAGGGCTCTACTCACGATAGTCCAACGACAAGAGAACCTCGCGAGAGAAAGTTTACTTCGAATGCAACCCCAACAAAAGCAGGTGAAGGTACTCGTTCCTATAGTGACATGAAAGGTTGGGAATGTTCTGGAAGTAACTATACTCCACAAGCCCCCAAACCACACTCACCTGAAGATGTAAGAAACTTCGGTTCTCATGGAGTGACTAGAACGCTTGAAGTTCTGGAACCAACCACATCCGAAGTTGCAGAAATTAACGGGATTCTAGGAGAAGACCTCTCTTCGGAGCAAGTAGCAGATCAGAATTATTTGGCACAACTGAGATTGTACAATAACCTTATCAATCGAGGTATGACTCCTAATGAAAGCAAGGATGACTTCGTCCGCAATGCTCACCTGAAGAATGAACACACTATCAATGGTGGTAAGTACATTCACAAATGCAGTGCTGCCGGTGGCATCATGTATCTTTCACCATCAATTTGGAATAAGATTGCTGACGACAGATGTGTTGTATGTGTCTATCTTGGTGCGAAGTCAAACGAGTTTATGTACTTTGATTCAACTAAAGATATTCTTGAATGGATTGGCGAAGACGATATTGTCATCAAGCTCACGGGTGAAGAAAAAGCAGATGTCGTTAAGGAACTTTATTCCGGAGTACTCAGTGGTGTAAAGGGGACCGCATATACCCTCATCAGAATAAACTCCAACGAAAAGTACAATTCGCTCTTCGCTCAGTTGCCTAATAACAATGATATAAACGAAACGGAGGAAAACGAAGATGAGTATTGATAAGAAAATACAAAACTATCAGTATTTCTTCTCGGACCAGGTTCGTGAAGCAGAGATGGAACAGAAGTCCATCATTAAGGCTCCTATGAATCAGCTGTTCCGAAAGGAAGAAATCATCGTTGGATATGTTGACCATGTGAATGACAACCTCGGACATGTTGTTATTAAATTTCCAAAAGACAAGGCACCTCGTTTGAAAGTGCAGAAATCCATAATGGTAATTAAGAAAGAAGCCAAGGCGGAACTTGGTCCGAATGTTACTTCATGGGTGTGCTCATTTCTTGATTTTTGTAAGAATACTCAATATCATTCCAATACATCTGACCTATTGCTCCTTTATTATACAAATAAAGGCGAATCAAAGTATGATTACGTAGGCTGTACTGGATTGAGTACGACATTATATGATTTGTTCAAAAAGTCAACAGAGTCGGGAAAATCTCTGTCTGTGATAGTATTCTCTCCATTCCCACCAGTGGATTATTTCAATAATCTCGTGAATTTCTTAGAGGTATATCATGACTTGCCAGAGCAAATGATTGAACCGAAAATTGATTATGAAGATTGGCAACCTGAGGAATTGGAGTATAATCCTGAGAACGAGACCGCCATTCCAGAAAAAATTCTTCAGACTTTAGAAGAAGATGACTGCTGCATCCTCCAAGGTCCTCCGGGAACTGGAAAAAGTTATACAATAGCTCATATCATAGCGACTTGTCTTACGAATAATAAGACTGTCTGCGTTACGACAATGGCTAACAAAGGACTCATCGAACTTGTTCAACAGCCACCACTTCTGCCATTCCTACAGGATGGAAAGATTTCAAAGTCTAACTTGTCTGCAGATGAAAGAAGAACTGTTCCTGGACTAAAACCAATCAAGAAAGGTTTCATTATTCCAAATGGAGAACTCTTTTGTTCTACTAATTATGTTCTATCCCAGGTATATAATTCAGATAATCTAAGTGACGATGGCTTACCATCATACGACTTGATTATCATAGAAGAGGCCTCACAGGCATTTCTTGCTTCAATCATAGCATTTAAGAAATTAGGACAAAAATGCCTTATAGTGGGTGACCCGATGCAGCTTCCACCTATCATCAGCAATCCTACAAAAGGGTTGTATAATGCTTGGAATGCAAATACCCAGATTGAAGGCCTCAAAACATATGCCTTAGGTACAGATGTAAAATCAGACCTATAGCTCATTTTGCAGGCTGAAAAGTGTCATGCCATTCGATATATACACATGTTTCGCCCATTCAAGATACCTTCAGCACTAAATTGA
>QWCB01002004.1_pt1 | contig 18023 bp, 19 predicted proteins | sample 1972511 | NCBI WGS metagenome assembly QWCB01 (sample SAMN09866719, study PRJNA288562) | Human gut metagenome isolate term5_stool, whole genome shotgun sequencing... | isolation source: gut | host: Homo sapiens | place: USA: California
AAATTCTCCTCCGGAGCAGTGGGCTCAAGCACGGAGATGGAATACTACTACCACATGGACGCAGTGGGCTCAGAAAAAGAAAACAAAGTCCACCTAGGTCCGAGGGAAAGCATGGAAGAGATGAAGATGGGAGCCATGGACGGAGTGTGGATCATGGCAGGAGCACCGAGCGCACAGATAACAGAGATGCTTCTAACCACAAATTCAAAAGTACTAAGCATCCCAGAAGAAGAAATGGAAAAAGTCATAGCGAAATACCCTTGGTACGAAAAATATACGATCAAAAAAGATGTCTACAACACCGATGAGGACATAAATACCACCGCCACAAGGATGCTCATCTACACCAGGGATGACTGCGACGAAGAATTGGTGTATAATTTTACAAAAGTGTTCTGGGAAAATATCGAAGAACTGAAAAAAGAAAACAAAGTCCTAAAGACTGTGAAAATAGAAGAAGCGGAAAAAGGCGCAGGAGTGATCCCGATCCATCCTGGAGCTATGAAGTACTACAAGGAGGTTTTGAAATGATTAAAAACGATACATTTATGAGGGAGATAAACGACATAATCAAGATGACAGCCAGTATCTACACCGACGATCTCGATTATGAATATGAAAATATAGACAACAAAACCAAGGAAGATAAAATCTACGACGAGCTAATGGAGCTGGTATCAAGCGGAGATTTAAACGCGGCAGACGAATGTATCTTCGATAATCTCGATCCAAACTCCATGAACTATCTAAAGCTTGCCTTAAACTTTTATAAAAAAATCAATGAACTTGACGATTACGAACTAAAATCCATGGACTTCGAAAGAGGAGAGATAAAATCTGCGGTCCTAGAAATTCTAGATGCATACGGAATTAATTTTATCAGCAAGTAGTTGGGTATAAATAAAAAAAGGAGGATTTTTATGAAGTACTTAAGTATATTTTTAGCATGTCTAATCATTCTAACAGGATGCGGAAAGAAAAATGACAACAAAAAAGAAAATAACAATCAAACGAAGATAGAAAACCAAACGGAAAATAAAAATAACAAAGAAACCAATACCCACGAGCCAGCCTCATCATCAGCAGGAGGATTTGCAGAAATAAAATTCGACACCAATCTTACAGAAGAAGAAGTGGTGGATGAAGCCAGCGCGGTGAATGCATTCTTAGAAGATAAGAATATCGAAATAATAAATCCGGCAACTGTTGAATCATGGAGCATACAAAAAGAAAATGACACAATAATTTCAATTTCAAAAGACAAGAACGAACAGACAGGAAAAGAAAGAGAGATAGAAGTAGAATATAAACTCGCAGAAGAAAGAGTTTTAAAAAGTATAAAAGTAGATGGAAAAGAAGTAAAATAGTAAAAGTTTTAGAAAATAGGTGCGAGACAGCATCTATTTTTTTATTGCTCTAGATGCTATCCGGATAGCATGTAAACTTTATGAATTTTATGAAATTTTATAAAGATATTCTAAAAAACAAAAAATACATATTAATATTGTTTGTGATGTTAAGATTTAAATCAAATGTAGCGGAAATCTTCTGCTTCCATCAATCGTGGTACTAAATTCTTTTCCATCAGGCTTTAGCCGTAAAACAAACAATACTTAAATGTTATCTCCATAGCGGAAGCATTTTGCTTCCACAGCCGAGAGGCGTGAGGTCTTTAAATAAAGCCGATGATTTAAACCTATCGAGCATCAACCTTCCCAACCGGTCATCATGAGAGGCAGTCGAGTTCTGCAAATCAGCCTTCACTACGCTTGGCTTCTTTGGAACTCTTTGCACAAGACCTGCTGTGAAATCAAAGATTTCGGCTAGGGCTTCGAAGGATCTCTTCAGAGACAACCATTCCAACTACAGTCACCCTGAGCGAACGAAGTGAGTCGAACGGGTATAACCTCCGAGGGTCAAGTCTTTACAAATGAAATAATTTCAAATTTCAAAAATTAAAAAATCTAAATAAATATCCTATACACAACCTAACCATATACTTTCTCCTTCCAATTTTCTTTTACGAGGGAGATGGAGGCACCGAAAAACCTACGGTTTTGCGAACGAGACAATGCCGGTCATTGTCCGGGATTTGACGATGACGTCGCCACCATCATCCTGGTTGACAGCAACTTGCAGCGAGAATAACTTCTTCCCAGTGAAAGGGCTTTTGCCTACAAGATGAAGTTGGAGGCTATGAAACATCAGGGTGAACGTATGGATTTAACTTGTGCAAAACTTGGGCACAAGTCCGATGGAAAGAAATCCAAGGATATTTTGGCGGAGCAGGTCGGACAAAGTAAAACTCAGATTCAAAATACATTCGCCTGACAGAGTTAATTCCCGAACTATTGAACATGGTGGACGAGAAGAAAATCACCTTTAATCCGGCCTATGAGCTGTCTTTTCTCAAACAGAGGAACAGCAGATGCTTTTAGAGACAATGGATTATGAGCAGGTCACCCCTTCTCTCTCAGACCCAGCTCATGAAAAAGTTTAGCCAGGACGGGAAACTCCACAGCGAATCCATGCTGGCGATTATGTAGGAGGAAAAGAAAAGCGATCTGGACAAAGTGACCTTTTCTTCCGATACCTTGCGGAAATATTTCCCCAAAAGCTATACCCCCAAGCGCATGGAAGAAACCATCATCAAGCTGCTTGAACAATGGCAGCGCAAGGGAGCCGCGGCTATCCTTGAGCATTACTTGCCGGTATTTACTATTTTGAGATTCATTGTGATACATATAATGAATTGGGCACACGCTGCACTACCTTTATGGAAATGTAGGAGGAATTTAAAAAAAAATCACTTTCAGCACAGTGGAAGATGACGCAGGAACGTCCGGGAAGGGTGGAAGCTTTTACGCATGATTTAAAAATACCAGGGTGCTTTTCAAGAATTAGATGCAATTATTTGTAGCATCATTTTAGATATTTCTTTTGGGGACGGACGATTTTCCATTTGCATCCATTCGGAAAGAAGATTCCAAAGTGCACCGGCACTGACGAGCAGTGCAGCTTTCTTTTCAAATATGCTGTCGTACAAATTTTGATTTCCACGAACGGTATCATGAATCACAGGTAAGACCTGATTGAATTCTTCCAGCAGATAATAGAATAGATGATTCTGTTGTAAAAGACGCAAAAAGTCGATTTGTTTCTCCCAAAAGGTAAAAAACACTTCCACAATCTGCTCCAGTGTATAGTGCCTGTCTTTTTGAAAATAAGTAATGTAGTCCTCACATCTTTCTAAGAAGCATTGCTGTAATACCTGCTCCTTCGAATCAAAGATCCTATAAAAAGTTCTTCTTGATAAAAGCGCATGTTCGGCGATTTCTGTTACGGTAATACGAGCGTAGTCTTTTTGGCTCATAAGATCCAACAAGGACTGCATAAACCATTGACGGGATTGCTCAGCGATGGGATTCTTTTCCTTTTTTACCAAACTCATTTTGTTCCTCCTGTCACACTTTTTCGGGATTGTAGCACTTGAACCGCTTATATTGACAATCATGTCTTATTGATTATACTATAAATTAGAAAGTGCTACAAGTGAGACAGATAAAGGAGGCTCAATTTTATGAATACAATAAATACGATTGTTTGGCTGTTCCCTGTTATTTTTATGCTGCATGACTTCGAGGAGATTATTTTTGTGGAGGCATGGAAACAGAAATATAAAAGAAAAATACAAACAACAAAAATGAAGAAGATTCCATTTGCCGATTTGGAAAGCACACCGTCATTTTCCATTGGTGTATTGATTGAATTTTTCATTATTTCAGCTTTATCCCTCTCTGCTTGTATCTTTGATTGGTACTTTTTGTGGCTGGGATTATTTTTTGGATTTACCTTTCACCTGATTGTGCATTGTATGTTGGCGTTGCAATTTAATGGCTATGTACCCGGAGTGGTCACCGCAATCCCGTTCCTTCCGTTATGCTTTTATATCCTTTGGGTTTCAAATCAATTCCTTTCTTTTACAACAGCTCAATTATGGATCAGTTGTGTAGTAGGCGCTATTTTGATGCTCTTAATGGTGACTGTTTTGCATAGATGTATGAAATCTTTTGAAACTTTTATCAAAAAGTGGGAAGTTTAATTACCCACAAATAGCAAATTTTTAAGGAGGTCTTTTGCATGGAGTTGGAATTTAAACAAGGTATGTATCACCTAAATCCTGACCCTAATTTTAACTTTCAGCTTAACCGCGTCATTCTTTGGAATGGCGGGAATTTAAACGATGTGATGCAGGCTGCCAAAAAGATTACAGACAGCACAAGCTGGAAGCAGGAAATGATTTACCTTGGGGATTATGCACTCTCTCAAAACAGAATCCCTCAGGCAATTGCATATTACCGAATGAGCGAATTTTTTGATGGAAATCCTGGCAACAAGGAATACTATATAAAAGCTACGGAACTGTTTTATGAGTATTACCATTCTTATTTCGATGAGGGACGTGTCCAGAAAATTCAAGTTCCATATGAAGATGTTATGCTGCCAATCATGGTTGCAAAAGCTCAAAAACAATGTAAGGGCACCATTCTTTTACACGGTGGTAACGATTCATGCTTTGAGGAAATGTTTTTGCCGATGTTATATCTTTCTGAACAAGGGTATGATGTATATCTATTTGAAGGTCCTGGACAAGGCAACGTTATTCGTGTTCAAGGGAAACACTTTACATATGCTTGGGAACATCCAGTCAAAGAAATATTAGATTTCTTTCACTTGGATAACGTCATTATTATTGGTGTTTCTTTGGGAGCTATGCTGGCCCTGCGTGCTGCTGCATTTGACAAGAGAATTACAAGGGCTGTATCTTGGTCTGTTTTACCGGATTTTCTTGACGTGGTTCTCGACCAAATACCAAAAAAGGTAGCCGGTATCGTTAGGTTTATGTTGAAACATAATCTCAGCATCGTTCTCAGCCCTATTCTTTGCATGATGAAATTGATACGTAAGAATGACCCACTATTTCAATGGGGTGTCAATCATGGAATGTACGCCTATGGAGCTGACAGCATTTATGATTATCTGAAGAAAGTGAGTAAATATCAGATTATGGATGTGGCCTCCATGATTGAACAAGATGTATTGATTCTTGGTGCCAACCAAGACCACTTCGTTGATTACCGAATGATCGGCAAAGAAATCAACGCACTTACAAATGCGAACTCTCTCACATTTCGTCTTTTTACTGAAAAAGAAAATGCGGGAAATCATTGCAATTTAGGAAATGCCAAACTGGCTTTAGATGTGATACTGCAATGGTTGACATTTTTAAAACATCGTGATTTAGAAGTTAGAAAGAATTGAATTCATTTCAAGAATCTCATGTACATCTATCGTGCAGGGTATAAGGTCTTTGTACGTTAACATCTATATTACTGATGCCAATTAGTCTTGCTATTGTTCGAGACACTTAACTTGGTGTATAGGATTGCCCTGCTCTTACCTGATTCTTGAGCAAGTTTCATCATAAAGTACTCATAAGCATCTCCGATAATGTCATCGCCACTGCCCATGTTGCTTTTGAAATCAATAGCAGGGTCTTGAAATACTTTAATATGGCCTGAAACCTTATCAACCAGTTCCTTAACCTCACCATGGTTATACCCATTCGACTACGACGGCTTTGCCCACTACCGCTCAGGGTGACCACATTTCTTTGGTTCTACAAGTGAAGTTAATTAAATTAACTTAAAATTTCCAAAACAAAAAGCGACTAATTTCTTAATCGCTTTTTCATTTACATATTTATTTTTAATCTAACTCAACTGCCAATCCTAGTTCTTCTTCTGGATTTAATACTTCTCTCCACTTACCTTTCTTGAAGTAGATATAGTTTGATATAAACGCGAAGACCCAGGTAACTGGCCATGCCATAAATATTATTTCGACTTTATAGATAATATTTAGTACTACATAGATCCAAATCATTCTTATCCCGCACATAAATACCAAGGATGTAAGCATCGGCGGCATCGCATAACCTGCTCCTCTTACTACTCCTCCTAGGATTTCTGATACTCCAAATATAAAGTAGGTTGAGCAGAGGTACCTCATGTAGATTGCGCCGTACTTCACTACTTCTGGATCGGTATTAAAGAGTTTTACAAGATCTGTTGCAAATACAAATATTATGATGCTTGTGATTGCTGTGGTGACCAAGGTGATGTTTATTGCGACTTTTGTGCCGGCTATAACTCTGTGATACTTCTTTGCACCGATATTTTGCCCTGTAAATGTGGTGGCGGAGATGGTGATGGCGATAATTCCCATAAATATGAAGCTGTCTATCCTTCCTCCTGCCGAGAATGCGGCGATGATGTCCGGACCAAATTTATTTAGCTTCGCTTGGATAAGTACGTTTGAGAATGAAATTATAACCGATTGAAGCCCTGCCGGTAGTCCAATATTAAATATATTTAAAAGAATTTCTCTTTCTAGTTTTAAATCTGCTTTTTTAATTATTCCAACCTGGTCTGATTTTAATAGTGAATATGTGACTAGTATGGATGAAACTACTTGAGCGATTAAAGTTGCCCAGCCTGCTCCTGCTACTCCCATCTTAAAGATTGCAATAAATATTAAGTCTAGGACGATATTTACTATTGCAGCTACTACAAGGAAGTTAAATGGTCTTTTGGAATCTCCCATTGATCTTAATATTCCAGAACCCATATTGTAAACGAGGAGCGGAATTATTCCAAAGAAAAATATCCTTAGATATTTGTTTGCGTCGTCAAAGATTTCCGCCGGTGTGTGGGTTATGCGAAGCATCCATGGCGAAAGCACATATCCTATTATGGTTAGAAGTAGTCCGCCAAATATTGAGATGGCGTAGGCGTTTACGATTGATTTTTTAAGTTTAGATCTGTTGCCGCTTCCATAGGTCTGACTGATTACCACTGAGGCTCCCGTTGCAAGACCAAAAAAAAGACCCAATAGAAGAGAACTCACTTGAGCGGTGCTTCCTACTGCTGCCATCGGATTTTTGCCTGCGAATTTACCTACGATTATAAGGTCCGCTGTATTATAAAGTTGTTGTAAAAAGTTTGATAACAAAAGTGGAATGGTAAAATAAATGATTCCCATCATTATCGAACCCTCTGTAAGATTTATATTTCTCTGCTTTTTTATAATCATAAAATCACTCCATCTAGGTATTATAACAAGTAATGAAATGTATTTAAAGGGATTTTAAAAATTACTATATTTTAATCTATACCTATTTTATGTGAAATTTTCTCTTTATTATTGTAATTAAATTTAATTTATCATAAAATGTAGTTGGAGGTTTGATATGACAATTAGAGACCTAGAGATTTTTCTAGAGGTTGTAAAACAAAACAACATGTCTGTTGCAGCTAAAGCCTTAAATATTTCACAACCTACTGTATCTCATGCAATTGCTCAAATTGAAGATGAGTATGATATTATTCTTTTTGAAAGAGCTTCCAAAAAGCTTTTCTTAACAGATGTAGGTTATAGATTTTATAATAGGGCGAAGAAAATTTTATTAGAGCTATACAACTTAGACGTCGAGTTTAAAAACAACCAAAACCATATTAGTCTAGGTATTCACAACGGGATACCTACGCCAATAGTATTAGATTTTTCTAAGAAAATGAAAGATCAATATGACTTAGACATCATGTTCGTTATTACTGAAAGAGAACTGATGTTAGATATGCTAAAAAGAGGAGAGTTAGACGCGGTTCTAACGGATTACACCTACGATTTAGAGGAATGTGATTTTACTCCTGGATTTAGACTTACTTATAAACTCGCAACAGATAAGAAAAATGTGGCTGATTTCCCAAATAATTTAGAGTTTATCTATTGGGCTGGTACAGATAAGAATGTTGTGTTCGATGAGCTTGCACACAAGTTCCCTGTAGAAATGAAGTACAGAGTTGGAAACATTGACTCCGCTCTAAGACTTATGGAAACAGAAAAAGTCTACACATTTTTACCTGCTTATACCATTAGGGAATCAGATGAGTTTGAAGTTTTAGATGATTTAACTTTTTCAAAGAAATTTAAACTCTACTACATGAGGGATAAGTACATCACCAAGAAGATGAAAATCCTTATGAGCGAATTAGCTAAGGCACATTACGAAGAATAATTTCTTCACTTAAAAAGAGATAGCAGATATTCTTTTGAATATTTACTATCTCTTTTTTATTTTTTAACTTTTTACTGAGCCACTGGTAAGTCCATTTACCAGGTACTTTCTAAATATACTTGCGATTATTGCCGGTGGGATGATTGAAAGTATTCCCCCTGCTGCTATCAGTCCGTAGTTTATTGTATCCTTGGTTATAAATTCACTCATCACCTGGGTTATTACTTTATGTCCCGTTGAGGAAAGTAGTATGGTAGGTATTATATACTGTTTAAATGACGATAGGAAAAATATCAGGCTTATGGTCACTATTATCGGTCTCGATAATGGTAGCACCACCTTGAAGAATATATCCTTCTCAGAAAATCCATCCACATAGCAGGCTTCAAAGATTTCTTCCGGTATGTCTTTTAAATAGTTTATAACTATAAATGTATTCATCGGTAGAAATGATGAGATGTAGATGATGGATGTGGCTGCCATGCTGTCTAGTAGATTTAGTTTTCTAAATATATTGTAGATTGGTATTATCGTCGTAAATACTGGAATGATGATGGTTAAAAAAAGTATATTTAAAAATATTTTTTTAAATTTAAAATCATACCTCGTTATTACATATCCGCTTACAAATGTAATTGGAATTCCTATTAGGATGGTCACCATAGATATTTTGAGGGCGTTCTTCATACCTTTTATTATGATTTGTGACTCTCTTCCGGAAATGGTCAAGAGTTTTCTATAAGAGCCAAAGACCAAACTCTGTGGTAGAAGTTTTGTCGTCTTTACGAGCATCTCGCTTTCTGGAGTGATACTTATGATAAAGCACCAGATAATTGGAAATAGACAGTAGATTATTAAAAATATTACTCCTAGTGTATATAGAATATTTATATTTTTTCTTTTCATTTTATACCTCGAGACATTCTTTTAATGTATCCAATCCCGCAGACTCCTACTATTATCATAATAGTGTAGGAGATTGCGCTTCCGTATCCAAAGTTTAAGTATTGGAATGTATTTGCATAGTTGTAGATGAGTAGGGTCTGGTTCTCCAACACATATCCGGAGAGGGCTATGATTTCGTCGTAGACATTTATCGCTGCTGTGGTCAAATTAAGTAGCACGATTCCCAAAACTTCCATAATTAGTGGAAGAGTTATCAGTCTAAAGGTGTCGAATTTTCCCGCTCCATCTATGGAGATCGCTTCATAAAGTGTCTTTGGAATGGTCTCAAGCTTTGCAAGGATTACAAGGGCACAAAACGGAACTATCTTCCAACATAGAACCATCGCCACAAGGAATACAAACATCTTTTTATTATTTATCCAGTTTATAGGTTTAGATGCAAGTCCCAGATTTATTATAAGTTTATTTGCAAATCCATATCCTGGGAAGAAAATAAATTTCCAAATGATTCCGTTTACAATGGGTGGTAGTGCCCAAGGTATGATTGAAATCGCCAAAAGCGCTCCACTTATCTTCGTCTTTTTATTTAGAATAAGGGCGATTACTATGGAGATTACAAGCCCGATAATTATAACTGCTATGAGGATCATAAATGAGTTTTTAAATGCATTTATAAATCCCTTGTCATGAAGAATATCCACATAGTTTTTAATCCCAATAAATTTTTGGTTCTTCGGATCTGTAAGTTTAAAGTAGCTCAAACTATATCTAAATGTAGTCACTATCGGCACGAGAATCGTAAGTAGTACTATTAGTACTGCAGGTAGTATGAGCAGGTATGCGTATTTATTCTTCTTCATATCTAGTCCCATCTTCTTTAAATATATGAATCTTTTCTCTATCGAAAGAAATATCGAATCTGTCGCCGTTATTTATATCATCTTTTAAGAATGTGCGCACTGTGAAATTATCTTTTCCTTCTTCGAAGTGGAGGATGCTTTCTGCTCCGAGATTTTCGCAATACTTAACTTCATACTTATTTCCGCTATCTAGATTTATATGTTCCGGTCTAATTCCCACTTGTACCTTTAAATTTTCTTTACTCTTAAATGGAATTTTAAAATCAAAGAAATGAAGTTCTCCGTCCCTTATTTCTCCTTCAAAGAAATTCATTCCATTTCCTATGAAGTTCGCCACAAATGTATTAATAGGCGCATCGAAAAGTTCTTGTGGAGGTCCACTTTGAATGATTTTTCCTTTGTTTAGTAGCACAACCCTTGTCGCCATGGTCATAGCTTCAACCTGGTCGTGGGTTACGTAGATGGTTGTGATCTTTAGTTTTTCGTAGAGCTTCATAATTTCAAATCTCATCTTCTGTCTAAGTTTCGCATCCAGGTTTGAAAGAGGCTCATCCATTAGGTATGCCTTTGGACTTCTTATAATCGCCCTCGCAAGAGCAACCCTCTGTTGTTGTCCGCCGGATAATTCCCTTGGATATCTATTAAGTAAATCTTCGATGGAGAGAAGTTCTGCAATTTCCTTTAACTTACTTTCTATCTTTTCTTTTGGAACTTTTTTAAGTTTTAAACTTACAGTTATATTTTCAGATACGGTCATGTGTGGATAGAGGGCGTAGTTTTGAAAAACGAATGCCATATTTCTATCCTTAGGAAGAGAATTGGTAATATTTTCTCCATCCATAAAGATACTTCCACCATCTATATCTATAAGTCCAGCAATAATTCTAAGCAACGTTGACTTACCGCATCCGGAAGGTCCGAGGAACACCACAAAATCTCCATCCTCAATGGATAGATTGAAATCATCTATGACAGCTACGTCTTTTTCGTAGCATTTTCTAATATTTTTAAGTTCTATACTCATACTTCCTCCTTAAATCTATATTAGCAAAATAGGGCTTTAAAAACAATAAATCGAGGCTTAAATAATAATTTTTTTTAATTATTGCATTCAATTTTTCCCTATGCTATGATTAAAAAAAGAAAATAAAAATTTTAGGAGGATAAAAATTTGAAAAAATTCACAAAATTTTTAAGTGTTTTACTAATCGCAACTCTACTAGTTGCTTGCGGTAAACAAGAAGCACCTGCACCAAAGGAAGAATCTGGTGATGCTCAAACAGATAAAGGTGAAATTACAGTTTTAGTTCCTGAATGGGGAGCTCCAAGCGATGAAATGCTTGCAAAATTCAAAGAAGAAACTGGAATCACTGCAAATGTTGAAACTCAAGGATGGGACGAAATCAAACAAAAGGTTGGTATTGCAAGTGCTGGTAACACAGCTGCTGCCGACGTATTTGAAGTTGACTGGTCATGGGTTGGAGAATTTGTAGCAGCAGGATGGCTAGAAAAACTAGATCTATCTGATGAAGTTAAGAATGATATCGCATCTATTCCATACTTCACAGTAGAAGGAAATGTTTATTCACTACCATTTATAAACGACTACAGAATCGCTTATCTAAACACACAAATGGCAGGAGACAAAGTTCCAGCTACCTATGATGAACTAAACGAAATCCTACTTCAAGCTAAAAAAGATGGCAAGGTTGAATATCCAATACTATTCCCACTTAATGCTGAAGAAAAGACTTCAACATCATTTATGACTCTAGTATTCACTAGAAACGGAGTATTCTTAAATGACGACAACACAGCTAACGAAGCTGCAATAAGAGACGGATTTGAAACTCTAGATTACCAACTAAAGAATGGACTTATCGATCCAAATGAAGCTTCTAGACCAGGAGTTGAAACTTTCAAAGGTATCGTAAATGGAGAAGGAGCATTCTTAATCGGACCATCTGCATATGTAAACAAACTTGACGACCCAGAATTTTCAAAGGTTGTTGGACAAGTTAAAACAATCATGCTTCCTGGTAAAGATGGAGTATCTCCAAATACTTTAGCATTTACAGAAGCACTAGGAGTATCAGCTTTCTCTAAGAACAAAGAAAAAGCTATGAAATTCATCGAATTTATGTCAAGAGATGATGTTCAAGAAGAGTTCCACAAAGAAAAGAAAGTTGTACCTACAAGAGTTAAAGCACTTAGTGCACTTATAGAAGATGGAACCATCGCAAACCCAGGAACACTTCTAGATCAAGCTAAGACAATTGCTAACCCATTCCCTAATGGAGTTCCAAGTTACTACACAGAAATGAGTACATCAATGTTTAACATCGTTAACGAATTTGCACTTGGAAAACTTTCAGTAGACGAAGCAACAGAAAAATTAGTAACATCTATAAACTCATTTGTAAAATAAAATACAATCAAAAAAGTTGTGTCATTAAGGCACAACTTTTCTTTTTAAGTATTAATATAGGGTGTTTGATTTAACGTGTTGTATTTCTCCTATCTTAGCTGATAGTTCATCAATCTTATCCTTTGGTGCGTCTAAGATGATTGAGATGATTGAAATTTTTTTTTCGCTATAAGGAAGTCCCATTCTTCCTATTATGAATTCTCTGTATTCGTGAAGAATTTTGTTTATCTTTTCTACAGAGTCTCTGTTTTCGACGATGATCGCCATTATTGCTACGTTTTTCATAAATCCTCCTTTACCTTTAATGATATATTATCATAAAAAAGTATTAAATAGTTCAATTAAAACAAAAACCCTGAATGTTCAGGGCTTTTTCTATCCTAGGGTTATATCCATTATCATCATGATTATAAATCCTATTATTACTCCATAGGTCGCTTCTCTTTCGTATCCGTTGGAGTGGGTCTCTGGAATTATTTCGTCACTTATTACAAATAGCATCGCTCCTCCTGCAAGGGCTAGTACTATTCCAAGGATTGGATTAAATATTGATACTAGTCCGTAGCCTAGGGCTGCTCCTATAGGTTCTACTAGTCCTGTTATAAGGGCTATTATAAAACTATATTTCTTGCTATATCCTTCCCTTACTAGTGCAAGGGCAACAGCCATTCCTTCTGGCATATTTTGTAATCCTATTCCAACTGCGATGGCGATTCCATTATTTATATTTTCCGTTCCAAATCCTACTCCTGTGGCAAGTCCTTCTGGAAAATTATGAATGGTTATGGCAATTATAAATAGCCAAATCTTTTTAAGTGAATCTGTATTTCTACCTTCGACCCTTTTGCCTATTAAATGTTCGTGGGGAGCATACTTATCTATCATGTCAAGCATAACCGCCCCAAGAAATATTCCTAGAGAAGTTATTAAGACCGCCTTTAAGTCTGATCCTCCAAATTCTATACTAGGTATTATTAGGGAAAAGCATGTGGCTGCAAGCATAACTCCTGCTGCTACTCCAAGAAGCATATCCATGGTGCCCCTCTTTATTTCTTTTGCAAAGAAGATTGGAATTGCTCCTACTCCAGTTGCCAGTCCCGGTAATGTAAGTCCTAGTAATAATATTAGTGTTTTGCTCATCTTTTTTCTTTTCCTTTTATCCTGAAATTTTGCTTATAGAGATGGTTTCTATTACATTGCTTGAGATTTTAACTATCTCGTAGATATATTCTCCATCGTCTACCATGGTTCCCATTTCTAATTCGTATCCACTTTCTTTTACCAAGTTAGATACCAGACCTCCCAAGGTTTTGTATCCTTTGGTATCTATTTGATAATTTTCAAGTTTATTTATCTCTTCTATCTCGGTTGATGCGGAGAAATTATTTTCGCTTCCTGTAAATATTGAATCAATAACTGATGAGGTCATAAGGAATTTTCTAACTGCAAATAGAATGGTTATGGAGATTACTCCTATTAGTATGTCCATCATGTTGTCGGATTTTATAAGCATCTTTCTAGCTACAACAAGCATGATTAGGTGGATTATCGTTGAGTCTGAATGGGCTGTCATCAGTAGTACAAATTCCACCGCGATTACTAGTATTAGTACGTGATCTAGAAATTGTTTAAATTGATCGTATCCCACAAGACTATCTGATCTTAGTATTGCTCCGTAGTACGAAATTATATCTGGTACTGATATCAGTATTCCGATTATTAAAAATATTGATATGAGTATTTCAAATAGATATACTATTTTGTTTAAATATAGTAAGAATTTACGTCTATTCATAGAACTTCTCCCATCGTTTTGCCTTCTACATCTTTTTTAAGTCTCTCAAGTACCTTTTTTTCTATCCTCGATACGGTCATCTGAGATATATTTAGTTGCTCTGCTATTGCTACTTGAGTCTTTCTATTGAAGTATCTCTCTACCAATATGGTTTTTTCCACTTCGTTTAGATTTTTAAAAAGACTTTCCATTAGATCGTTCATTTCTATTTTTTCAAAGTATTCCTCATCCTGTCCTATTATATCTGCAAGATTTACTTCCTTGTCATCGCTTTGACTTTCGTAGCTGATATCCAAGGATTGTGGTTGATATACCCTCGATGCTTCTATAGCTTCTAGTACTTCTTCTTCTGTGGTGTTTAAATATTCTGCAATATCTGATACCGTTGGAGCCTTTTGAAGGTTCTGTGCAAGATATACTCTAGCATTGTTTATTTTTTTTGATAATTCTTGGATCCTTCTCGGTACTCTTATGGTCCAACCTTTATCTCTAAAGTATTTTTTGATTTCACCTATGATTGTAGGTGTGGCGAATGAAGAGAATTCAAATCCTTTGGAAGGGTCGTATCTATCCACTGCATATATAAGTCCGATGGATGCTACTTGGTAGATATCGTCGTAGTCGATTCCCCTTCCGTAGTATTTTTTAGCGAGGATTTCTGCTATATAGAGATTGTCCTCTATTAGTTTTTCTCTAAGCTCAGGATCCCTCGTTTTGTTGTATTCTTCGAAGTCTCTCCTTTTTCTATCCCTCTCTTTTTTTCTTTCGTCTTTATTCATTACATGTCTTTTTAATTAGAAGTTTATTATCTTCTAATATAACTTCATCCACAAGGCATCTAAGTACCATAAATGCCATATCGTTTTGATCATCTCTCTCTATATCGAAGTTATTAATTATAGCTGTCATGGTTTTATTTTCTAAAATAAATTCCATCTCGATATTTTCTTTTTTCCCGTCTAGAATCAAAATATTTAGTCCTTCTGTAACAGCCATCTTTAAATCTTCTATGGCATCAAAACATAGGTTTTCTACGGATAGTATTCCAGATACAAAAAGTCTTACTGATCCAAAATACTTGCTGCAAGCGGGAATTATCAGTTTAAATCTATTCATCTAATCACCTATCATAAACATGGTATCGAGCTTTGTAATGGTAAATAGTTTTTTGATATTTGGCTTTACATTTTCTATCTTTACCTTGTTATTTTCATATACGCTTTTGTAGATGAATATGAGAGCTCCAAGTCCTGTTGAGTCAATGTATTCTAGATTTTCAAAATCAAATACTATATCCATTGGGTTTTCTTTGTATAGGGAAAGTACTTCGTTTTTGAAGTTTTCAGATTGGTAAATATCTAGCTCTCCTGCTGGAAATATCTTTAAATTATCTTCTACCTTTGAGTGTATTTCAAATGCCATTATATTTCTTCTCCTATATATTTTGCTACTGAAACTACTTCTGAATCCTTGATATTCATTAGTTTTACTCCAGTGGTATGTCTTCCCATGACGCTGATTCCTTCGCATCCGATTCTTATGATTATTCCAGATACGGTTATGATCATAATTTCATCTGACTTATCTATAACTTTTGCAGATACGAGTTTACCAGATTTTTCTGTAGCCTTATAAGTTAAAAGTCCCACACCTGCACGATTTTGTTTTCTATATTCTGTCATCTTCGTCATCTTTCCGAATCCATTTTCAGATATTACTAGAAGATATTTGTCATCCTGTGGTATTTCAAATGCTACTACTTCATCATCGTTCTTTAGGTCTATACTCTTAACTCCCATTGCGGTTCTACCCATGTTTCTCACGTCACTTTCTGAGAATCTGATGGCCATACCGTTCTTGGTTACAATCATTATTTCATCTCTTCCTGAAGTAAGTCTAACTCCTATTAGGTTGTCTCCTTCATTTAGAGTTATTGCAATTAAACCATTTTTTCTAATCTTACTAAATTCGCTGTAAGAAGTCTTCTTTATAAGTCCATTCTTTGTAGCCATGACTAGGTTTGCATTTTCATCCACATTTCTAACTGGGATAACTGCTGTTACAAATTCATCCCCTTCAAGATTTAGAAGATTTATTATTGCGGTTCCCTTTGCCTGTCTACTTGATTCTGGTATTTCGTAAGCCTTTAGTGAATAAACTCTTCCGAAGTTTGTAAAGAATAGAATTGTATCGTGGGTTGATGTTATATAGATATCCTTTACGAAGTCTTCTTCTCTAGTTGTAAGTGCTGATATACCTGTACCGCCACGCCTTTGTGGTTTGTAGGTTCCTTCAGGCATCCTCTTTATATAACCAAATTCTGTTAGAGTTATGACTACATCTTCTTCTTCGATTAAATCTTCTGAGTCGATGTCTCCTTCATCTGGCGCAAGCACTGTTCTTCTTAGATCAGAATACTTTTCTTTTATTTCTTCAAGTTCTTCTATTATTGTGTTATCTAGTAGTTTTTTATTTTCAAGGATAGATTTTAATTTTGCTATGAGTTTTATAAGATCTTGGTATTCTTGTTCTAGTTTTTCTCTTTCTAGTCCTGTAAGTCTTCTAATTCTCATATCTAGAATCGCTTGACCTTGTATGTCTGTAAGCCCAAATTCTTTTGTAAATTTGTTCTTTGCTTCTTGGTCGTCTGATGATTCTCTAACTATCTTTATAATTCTGTCGATATTATCAAGAGCAATTTTTAGTCCTTCTATGATGTGAGCTCTCGCTTCTGCCTTTTCTAGGTCGAACTGAGTTCTTCTTCTAACTACATTTCTTTGGTGATCAACGTAGTATTTAATGATTTCTTTTAAGTTTAGAACTTTTGGTTCACCATTTACAAGGCATAGATTTATAATTCCAAATGTTATTTGCATTTGAGTATTTTTATAGAGATTATTTAAAACTACATTTGGATTTGCATCTCTCTTTAGATCTATATCTATCTTTATCCCTGTTTTGTGGGAAGATAGGTCTCTGATATTTGAAATTCCTTCTATACTCTTATTTTTAACTAAATCTGCTATCTTTACTATTAGATTGGTCTTGTTAACTTGGTATGGAATTTCTGTAATTACAATTTTGTACCTACCCTTATGTTCTTCTATTTCAGCCCTTGCCCTTACTTGGATTTTTCCTCTTCCTGTCTTGTAGGCATCTATAATTCCTTGTTTACCTAGAATTATTGCTCCTGTTGGAAAGTCTGGACCCTTTATAGATTTCATAAGTTCTTCTATTTCTATGTCTTCGTTATTTATATAGTCGATTACCGCTGATATACTTTCTCCTAAATTGTGTGGAGCCATGTTAGTTGCCATACCTACTGCGATACCAGCTGAACCATTTACAAGTATATTTGGAAATCTTGATGGTAGTACTGATGGTTCTACTTCTCTTTCATCGTAGTTTGGTACGAAATCCACGGTATCTTTATTTATATCTCTAAGCATCTCTTGAGCGATTTTGCTCATTCTCATTTCTGTATAACGAGGAGCTGCTGGACTATCTCCATCTACGTTTCCGAAGTTACCTTGACCATCTACTAATGTGTACCTGATATTGAAATCCTGTGCAAGTCTAGCTGCAGCATCATAGATACTTGAATCGCCATGAGGGTGAAATTTCCCCATTACTTCCCCTACTAGGGTAGCTGATTTTCTATATGATTTATCCGGAGTTATTCCAAGGGTTTGCATCCCATATACTATTCTTCTATGAACAGGTTTTAAACCGTCTCTTACATCTGGTAGTGCACGAGAAACTATTACAGACATTGAATAGTCAAGATAGGAACTACGCATCTTCTTGGATATATCTACGTCTATTATTCCATTTTCATTTACATTTTCTATCATAGTTACCTCACGCGTCTATATTTTCTGCATATTTTGCATT
>QWCB01002921.1_pt1 | contig 17953 bp, 16 predicted proteins | sample 1972511 | NCBI WGS metagenome assembly QWCB01 (sample SAMN09866719, study PRJNA288562) | Human gut metagenome isolate term5_stool, whole genome shotgun sequencing... | isolation source: gut | host: Homo sapiens | place: USA: California
CCAGAAAACAACAGCGGTAAACAGGGAGGAGAAGGCATATACTTCACCTTCCACGGCCGAGAACCAGAATGTGTCACTGAATGTATAAACCAGTGCACCGATCAGTCCGCTACCCATCACTGTGATAAGCTGTCCTTTGGTGATATTGTTTTCGTCAGTGATAATCAGTTTGCGTACCAGATGGGTGATGCTCCAGAAAAGGAACAAAATACAGGCGCCACTCATGAGGGCACTCATGTAATTCACCATTTTAGCAACAGTTGTTACGTCGGAAGCAAATTGAGAAAACAGATTCGCCACTAGCATGAAGAAAGGTGCGCCGGGCGGGTGTCCGACTTCCAGTTTATAGCCGGTGGTTATGAACTCCGGGCAATCCCAGAAACTTGCGGTCAGTTCTATTGTCAGGCAGTAGACGGTTGCCGCAATGATGAATGTAAGCCAACCCATAAGGTTGTTTACGGTTCTGTACTGTTTCATTAGCACTATCGTAGTTTATTCGTTAAAAACAAATTATGAGGTCGCAAAGATAGTGATTTGTAAGGATAATGAGGAAGAAAGTAAGAAATATTAAGTAACAAAGGGGTGATTTACTATCTCTTTCACTTAAATCAGGGCAGGATGCGGATGATATAGCGCAGGATGTTTTTACGCGGCTATGGGCCAAACCGCAGATTTGGCAGGACAACCCCGGGATAGATAAATATATCTATGCAATGACCAAACATGCCATTTTTGATTTTCTCAAGCATAAACGCATAGAACGGTCTTACCAACAGGCACAGATAGAAGAGAGCCTTTTCAATGATTTGTCTCCTTCGAGTGATGCACTGGACGCTATTTATTATAAAGAAATACGGTTAGCTCTGCAAATGGCTGTAGAACAATTCCCCGAACGCCGTCGGCTGATTTTTGAGATGAGCCGCATCCAGGGAATGAGTCATCTGGAAATAGCGGAAAAGCTTGATATTTCAGTGCGTACCGTAGAGCGTCAAATCTATCTTTCTCTGGTTGAATTAAAAAAAATCGTATTTATTTTATTTTTTCTTCATTTCATTTGAGTAGTCTTCGCATTTGTGTCGTGCTATATATGTATTCACCACTAATAGCACAACTATATGAAGAATTATTTTCGGCAGATACTGACCTCGTTCACTAAGAATCATTATTCGGAAACGATCCGGCAGAATTTCTACGGATGGCTGACGGATAAGGAACATGCCGTAGAGAAAGACAAAGCTTTAAAAGAAATCTGGACAGCGGCGCGTGCTATGGGTGAAGTGCCCCATGTGGAGAAGGAACTCGAACGGTGGAAACGGAACAATGGCCTTCATACGGCTTCTCCAATCCCTGCAACTCCTAACCGTAAAATCCGTGTATTGCGTCTTTGGCAATCCGTTGCGGCTGTGTTACTGTTGGTAGTCGTATCTCTTGGTTATCTGGTGATGCAGGCGGAAAGAACGCAGAATGACCTTATACAGGAATTCATTCCGGTGGCGGGGATGCGGCATCTTTCTCTTCCGGATGGTAGTCAGGTTCAGTTGAATTCAAAAAGTACTTTGTTATATCCGAAACAGTTTACTGGGAAAGAGCGGTGTGTTTACTTGGTTGGTGAAGCCAATTTTAAAGTGAAGCCTGACAAGAAGCATCCTTTCATTGTAAAGTCGGATGATTTTCAGGTAACTGCTTTGGGAACGGAATTCAATGTCAGTGCCTATCCGGAGAATCAGGAAATCAGTACAGCATTGCTGTCGGGCAGTGTATTGGTAGAGTGGGGAAATCTGACCCAGCGGACCGTATTGCAGCCTGACGAACAGTTGACGTATGACAAAGAGAACCGTCAGTTTCGGGTAGTGCATCCCGATATGGCAGATGTCACCGCTTGGCAGCGGGGCGAACTGGTTTTCAATGAAATGACCGTAGAAGATATTATACGTGTACTGGAACGAAAATACAATTATACGTTTGTCTACAGCTTGAACCAGCTGAAAAAAGATCGTTTGAGTTTCCGGTTCAAGGATAAGGCACCTTTAGCAGAAGTCATGGATATCATTGTCGATGTGGCGGGCAATTTGAAATTCAAGATAGAAGGAGATAAGTGCTATATTACACGGAAAGGGAATAAGAAGTAAAGACCGGCGTGAAACCGGAATTGAAAATAGCCGAAGTGAATCATTCAATAAATCAATAACTTAAAAAACACAATTACTGCCCATGAGAAAAAAGTATCCGGAACAGAGCGCCACTCCATCCCGGATATGAAATAATCAACTTTTCTGCATCAGAGTGTTATGCTCTGTTGATCTGATCTACGTGAATAACAACCTAGTTAACAAACTAATACTTAAAAGTTAATGCTACAAAATTACACATTTATAGCGGATAAGCGAGGTGTAAGAAGAAGTTTTCTACTCTTTTTCAGCTTATTTTTGCTACAAGTAACAGCTTTTGCTCAAAATGACGTGCGGATTACCATCCGTGAGAACAATATTACCGTCATTGAAGCATTGAAGAAAGTGGAAAAGCAGTCGGGATTATCCATTGGGTACAATAACTCGCTGCTGCGTGACAAACCTGCCCTCAATCTCAATCTGGATAAAGCCGGATTGGATTATTCTCTCTCTACCATTCTGAAAGGTACAGGCTGCACCTACGAATTGAAAGGTAAATACATCAAGATTATTCCTCAACCGGCACAGGAAAAGCCATCTTCCGATAAACAAATCAAAGGAAAAGTGACAGACGAAACGGGTGAGCCGCTTATCGGTGTCAATATTCAGGTGCAGGGTTCTGCCAGTGGAGTTATTACGGACATTGAAGGACGTTATTCTATCGAAGCTCCGGTGGGTAGCACGCTCAATTTTACCTATATAGGCTATACTCCTCAAAATGTGAAAGTCACAGATAGAAGCGTGTATAATGTGACGCTTGCCACTGCCGTGGAGCAACTCAACGAAGTAGTCGTGACTGCCCTTGGTATCAAGCGTGAACAGAAAGCATTGAGCTACAATGTGCAACAGGTGAAAGCGGACGAAATCTCCGGCATTAAAGATGCTAATTTCATCAACAGCCTGAATGGTAAGGTGGCAGGTGTTACTATCAACAGCAGTTCCTCCGGTGTAGGTGGAGCCAGCAAGGTAGTGATGCGTGGTGCGAAATCTATCGAACAAAGCAGTAATGCGCTTTACGTCATCGACGGTATACCAATGTATAACTTCGGTGGCGGTGGTGGAATGGAATTCGACTCACGGGGTGCTACGGAGAGCATTGCCGACATTAATCCGGACGACATTGAAAGTATCTCCGTATTGACGGGTGCCGCAGCAGCTGCACTCTACGGTAGTAATGCTGCCAATGGTGCGATTGTTATTACTACCAGGCGCGGACAAGTAGGCAAGTTGCAAGTGACGGTGAACAGCAATACCGAGTTTGCCCGTCCTTTCGTGCTTCCTGAATTCCAAAACCGCTACGGGACGGGAAGCCGTGGGAAAGACGGAGGTTCTACCATCCTAAGCTGGGGAGCGAAGTTGAATGACGCTTCCCGCACCAATTATGAACCGAAAGATTTCTTTGATACAGGACTGATCTTCACCAATTCTGTCACCCTTTCTACCGGTACGGAGAAGAACCAGACCTTCTTTTCGGTGGCGTCGGTCAACTCCGAGGGCATTGTTCCCAACAATCGTTATAACCGTTTTAATTTTACTTTCCGTAATACGACGAATTTCCTGAACGATCGGATGAAACTTGACATAGGAGCCAGCTACATCATTCAGAACGACCGCAACATGACGAATCAGGGGATTTATTCCAATCCCATTGTGCCCGTTTATCTGTTCCCGCGTGGCGATGACTTCGGACTTGTCAAGGTGTTCGAACGTTGGGATCCGGCACGCAAAATCAATACGATGTTCTGGCCGCAAGGAGAAGGTGACTACCGTATGCAGAATCCTTATTGGATTGCTTACCGTAATCTGCGTCTGAATCAGAAGAAGCGTTATATGCTGTCTGCTCAATTGAGTTATGACATTACTGACTGGTTGAATATATCAGGACGTGTACGTGTGGACAACACGCACACCAAGTATGAACAGAAGCTCTATGCCAGCTCCAATCTTACAATTACGGAAGAGAGTACGCAGGGACACTATACCATCTCCAAGCCCGACGAAACACAAACGTATGCCGACGTGCTTGCCAACATCAACAAGCGTTTTAATGACTTCTCACTGGTGGCAAACGTGGGTGCCAGCATTGTGAACAACAGATACGAAGATTTGAGTTATCGTGGCCCGATTCGTGAAAAGGGAATACCGAACGTGTTTAATGTGTTCGACCTCGACAACACAAAGAAGAAAGCCCGTCAGGACGAATGGCAGGAACAGACGCAATCAATCTTCGCCAGTGTGGAAGTGGGATGGAAGAGTATGCTCTATCTTACACTGACCGGGCGAAACGACTGGGCTTCGCAACTTGCCAATTCTTCTACACCTTGTTTCTTCTACCCGTCCGTAGGACTTTCGGGGGTTATCTCCGAAATGCTGACTTTGCCGGAATTTATCGACTATATGAAGGTTCGTGGCTCTTTCAGTTCCGTTGGTATGCCTTATCCCCGTAATCTGACATCGCCCACTTACGAATACGATGAGGCTAACCAGCAATGGAAGCCCAAGACACACTATCCTATCAAGGACTTGAAGCCCGAGCGTACCAACTCGTGGGAATTGGGACTGGATATGCGTCTTTTCAAGGATTTCAGCCTCGGCTTTTCATGGTACTTGGCAAATACTTTCAACCAAACCTTCGACCCGAAAGTTTCCGTATCTTCCGGTTATAGCAAGATTTATTTGCAGACAGGATATGTGCGTAATTCCGGTGTGGAACTCTCATTGGGTTATGGACATACCTGGAACAACCATTTGCACTGGGAAAGTAATTTCACTCTCTCTCACAACAAGAATACGATAAAAGACTTGGTGACCAGCTATATTCATCCCGAAACGGGATTGCCTATCACACAGAATCGCTTGGATGTAGGCGGACTGGGTAAAGCACGATTCATCCTGAAGAAAGGGGGTACGTTGGGTGATCTTTACACACAGAGTGACTTGAAACGGGACAATAGTGGCATGGTGGAGATTGATCCTTCCGGTGCGCTGACTACTGAAGACAACCTGCCGGACATTAAGCTGGGTAGTGTATTCCCGAAAGCTAATCTGGCATGGAATAACCGCTTCGAATGGCGTGGTATCAGTCTAAGCGCACTCTTTACAGCACGTATCGGAGGTATTGCTTATTCTGCCACACAGGCGGCAATGGATCAGTATGGAGTGTCCGAACGTTCGGCACAAGCCCGTGACAACGGTGGTGTGTTGCTCAACGGACGTACTCTTGTGGATGCGCAAACGTATTACAGCCTCATCGGAAACAGTAGCGGATTGCCGCAGTATTACACTTACAGCGCTACGAACGTGCGTCTGCAAGAAGCCAGTGTGGGTTATACCATTCCCCGCAAATGGCTGGGAGGTGTGTGTGACATCAATGTCTCTGTGGTAGGTCGTAACCTTTGGATGATTTACTGTCGTGCACCTTTCGACCCTGAAGCGGTGGCGAATACCGGTAATTATTATCAAGGCATTGATAACTTCATGTTGCCGAGTACCCGTAATATCGGTGTGAATGTGAAAATAAACTTTTAACCCGTTAAATCAGATCGTATGAAACAAGTGAAATCTTTCTTAAAGATATTCTCCCTGGGACTTCTGCTGGTGGGCGGAGCAGCCTGTACGGGCAACTTCGATGAAATCAACCGCAAGGAGTACGAAGTGACCAAGGATGAGCAGGGACGCGAAAACTACAATATAGGCTCTACCCTGCGAGGTTTGCAAGGGTTGGTGGTACCTACCAAAGAGCATCTTTATCAGTTTATCGAGGCTTTGGCGGCAGGTCCGTTTGCCGGGTATTATGGGACTACGCTCGTGCGTACCGATAAATTTGAAACTTATAACCCGTCTGTTGACTGGCAGGATAAGACGTATGGTGATATTTTTACCGAATCTTATCCGCTTTACCGCGATTTGCAGGATCAGAGCGATGATCCTGTAGCACTGGCTCTTGCCAAATTGCTGCGGGTAGCTATTATGCACCGTATGACGGATATGTATGGCCCCATTCCTTATAGCAAGGTGATAGACGAGCAGGGTAGTGTTTCGCTTAATGTGCCCTATGATTCGCAGGAAGCTGTTTACAAGCAAATGTTGAAGGAACTTGATGAAGTGAGTTCCGTGTTGAAGGAAAATCTTACGATAGGTTCTGAAGCATTCCGTAAGTTTGACGATGTTTATTACGGTGACGTTAGCAAGTGGTATAAATTTGCCAATTCCCTGAAGTTGCGTATGGCTATCCGCATGGCGTATGTTGATCCTACTACGGCACAACAAGTGGCACAGGATGCCGTAGATGCAGGGGTTATCACGGACAATGCCGATAATGCCGAAATGAAGGTGGAGGAAAACCGTGCCGCTATGGTTTTCAACGGCTGGTCCGACCATCGGATAGGTGCCGACTTGCTTTGTTACATGAACGGTTATCAGGATCCTCGGCGGGAGAAGATGTTCACTCAAGTGGAAATCACGGAAACAGTTGGTGGTAAGCCGACGAAAGTGTCCGGCTTTGCCGGTATTCGTATCGGTATTGATGTGGTGAACAAGGAAAGCGTGATAGACCGTTATAGCAAACCGATTATATCTACTGCCAGTCCTTATCCGTGGATGAATGCGGCAGAAATCACTTTCCTGCGCGCCGAAGGCGCATTGCGCGGCTGGGCGATGGGAGGCGATGCCAAGAGCCTATATGAAGAAGCAATTGCTCTTTCTTTTGAACAGTACGGACTTCCTGCCACGGATGCTCTTTCTTATGCTGCCAATGCTTCCAACACACCGCAGGCTTACACTGACCCTGTGGATGGAACTTATTCAGCCGGAGCCGTTAGCAACCTTACTGTTGCCTGGCAAGAGGGTGATGAATATGCCGAGAAGAATCTGGAGCGTATCATTACCCAGAAATGGATTGCTATGTTTCCTTCTACGGTAGAGGCATGGAGCGAATATCGTCGCACGGATTATCCTCATTTATTGCCTGTGGTAGTGAACAATAGCGGTGGTACTATTGACGATACGAAAGCTAAAATACGTCGCCTGTGGTATCCGCCCAGCGAATATTCCGGTAACCGGCAGTATATTCTGGAGGCCGTCGGTATGTTGGGTGGCCCTGATAATGGCGCTACTTCTCTTTGGTGGGACAAGAAACCGAGACCGTAGGGACATGAAACTGGAAATGTGAGAACTAGAAAACAAGAAGATATAGAAACTAAAACAAGAAGATATGAATATGAGAATTTCCATTGCTAACATCTTCACTCATCTGTTCCTGTTGCTGGCATTGCTTGCTACCGCTTCGTGCAGCGACTGGACGGATCAGAAAACTGTTGATATTGATCCGCAGCATGCCAAAGAACAGAATCCTGAACTTTGGGCTCGTTACATGGAGACGCTGCGTACGTATAGGCAAAGCAAACACTTTGTCACTTACGGTAGTTTCGACAATAGTGCCGAAAAGTCGAAGAATGAAGGTGATTACCTCCGTTCATTGCCCGACTCATTGGACATCGTAACTCCGACGCATCCCGAAAGCCTGACCTCTTATGACTGTGAGGATATTCTCCTGTTACAGGAAAAGAGTATCAAGGTGCTCTATTTGGTGGATTATACCGCTCAAATGCCCGCCTTGACCGATGCTGCCAAACTAGGTGCCTGGTTGGATAAGGCCGTTGCTGCCGCTTCCCAGTTGGGTATGAATGGGTTTGCCATTAAAGGTACTCCTCTTTATGGAGGAACGGAGGCTGAACAGGCTGCCCGTCGTGAAGCAGCCAAATTAATCGTCTCCAAGCTTTCTACCGCTGTAGGCGATGGCAAACTGTTGGTATTTGAAGGTGATCCTGCCTTTATGGATGCCGCAGATCTGAATAAGCTGGATTATGTCGTCTTGAACACTGCTACGATTACCTCTGCCGTAGATTTGAAACTCTATGTGGCAGGCGTGATAGAAAACTTCTCAATCCCTAAAGAGAAACTATTGCTCTCCGCCAAGATTAATGAAAAGCTAGTGGATGAAGAAGGTGAAAAACTGGACGCTGTTACCGAGATGACAAACCGTGTTGTTTCTTTGGGTCCTGTAGGCGGACTTGCTATCTATGCTTTGGGTGATGATTACTATCATACGAAGATGAATTATGAGACTAGTCGGCTAGCTATCCAAATAATGAACCCGTCCAAATAAGGGGCATAACTAAGAGATTATTTATTGTGAAACCTGTAAAACACTATAATGATATGAAAAATAACCCATTTAAATACTTCGTCTTTCTGATGCTGTCACTGCTGATGGTAGCAACGACGGGGTGTACTGAAGATGATATTTCCATGCCTGCCGGGCAGTTGCCGGACGAAACGCCGATGAATAGCGTCGGAGGGCAGTTATGCAGTGGAAAAACTTTTTCTAATAAGATTACTGTCAGTATGTACGAAGGTGATGGAGCTGTAACCGAAGAGATATGTTATGCACTGACAAAGCCTGCTATAACGGCTGTTACGGTAAAAGCCATTCCGTCTCCGGAGCTTGTGGCTCAATATAACAGTGACAACGAAGCTGATATGAAGGAATTTCCTGTTGCTAACGTAACTTTGGGAAATGGCGGTTCGCTTACTGTGGCTGCTGGAAAGAAAGAATCCGGAACTATCAGCATAACTCTTTCTCCTGATGGATTGAAGCCTGAAACACTTTATTTGTTAGCGATTGCTTTGACACAAAATCCGGTAGGAGTAGATGCACAAGAGAATAAACAAGTAATTTATTACAGAGTGAATTTCAGGGAAAAAACTACTATGTGTGAACCTGATGGAGAGGGGCAAACACAAGAAATCCCGCCACTAATGTCTGGTGTAACTACAGTGTTTTATGTGAATACAGAAACGTATAGTCCTTTAATAGCTGGCGTATTGGCAATTAGAGATGATGGGTTATACCCTCCTCCTCCTTATAATCGCTTGGGGCATATCGTAAACTTGAAAAGAGCAACGATAGGTTACGATGCTGTTAGCCAGCGTGCTTTGCTCGCACCTGGAAGTGACCTGTCTTACGTATTGGAGCATAGAGATAAATACATTCGGCACCTTCAGGAAATTGGCAGCAAAGTTTGTATTTGTATTGAAAATGGTGGTAAAGGCATCGGCTTCTGTAATATGAATGATGCGCAGATAGCAGACTTTGTCTATCAAGTGAAGAGTATAATAGAACATTACTATTTGGACGGTGTAAATTTATGGGATGATGATAGTAAATATGGCAAAGCTGGGATGTCTGCAATGAACACTACTTCATATCCTAAACTGATAAAAGCTCTTCGTGAGGCTTTACCGGATAAGTTGTTAACGCTGGTTGATAAAGGAGATGCTACGGAATATTTATATGATGTAAATAAATGTGGGGGAATCGAGGCAGGTAAATATCTTGATTATGCATGGCATGGCTACTTTTCGCCAACAGAAGTGGTAGAAGCCATTACCCCTAACCCCGAGGGTACTCAAGTTTATAGCAAATATTCTCGTAAACCTATTGCCGGACTGGATCCTGCTTGTTATGGAAGTGTAAATATACCTTGTTATTCTGACAATAATCCCACTATAAGACCGCTTGCTGCAGAGAATATAGCTAAATGGAAGGCTGCAGGATATAAAAAGAGCAACATCATTGTTTATGGAGGTGACCTTATCGGTACTGAATATGGAGGCTATGAAGGAGCTGTTAAGAATATGTTGACTGAGTATAGTTTTCAGTCATTTATGGATGAGGGTGATAGCTGGGATTTTGTAAATGATGAGCTTCTATGGGGAAATGCTCTTTATGGGGCAAATTTTCTGGACTATCAATTAAAGTTTGGTCCTGATAAGAATCCATATAGAAAAGACTGGTAAATCTTCTTTTGAATATTATCAATAAATACTTTTTCCATAAATAAAGGAAAAATTCGTTCTTTGACATATTGAAATTACCGTTGATAGTTGTCATTTGCAGTGGATTCTTTTCGTAAAAATGTAACCGCAATCTAAACTTATTGATTACTTTTGACCCCGATATATAATATGAATAGTTCGAGGCTATTTATAACAGACATACAAGATGGATCAATTGCAGATAATTCAAAATAGAATATATGAGTTTAGAGGTCAGAAGGTGATGCTTGACCGTGATTTGGCAGAGATGTATGGAGTTCAGACAAAAGTGCTTAATCAGGCTGTCAAACGAAATATAGAACGTTTTCCTTCTGACGTTATGTTTCAGATTTCGAGTGAAGAAACCCAAGATTGGAGGTCACAATTTGTGACCTCCAATGCTATAAAAATGGAGTAAGACCTAATCCGTATGTATTCACAGAGTTGGGTGTAGCCATGCTTAGCAGTGTATTGTATAGTAAAAGCTTTAATGGTGTATCAGACGGTAATTTCGATATGTAAATTTGCCGTCTTTTTTGTGTTCGGACGGCTATATAAATAGGGCACATAAGTGATTTATGTTTTTGATTAAACTTAATATACGAACTGGTATGAAAACAAAAAAAATACTTCGAGGTATGCTTACTATCATTTCACCGGCTATCATAACTACGGCCCTGTTGTTATGTGCCATCGGCTGTGATAATAAAGACTATAGCAATGCCTCCCCTTTCGATAATGTCGTCTATTTGGATGCAGCCAAGCTAAAGGACGTGTCCAACTTTACTTTTAACCGTACCATAGAGACGGGACAAAAGGAAATTTCCGCTTTGTTGGCACGTCCTGCAGGCGAGGATATCAATGTCGGTATTAAAGTAGACGCCTCGCTGGTGAATACTTATAACGCCCGTCTTGGTGCTAACTATACCATGCTTGATGCCAAGCATTACAAACTGTCGGCAGGTCAGACTGTTATCCCGCAAGGTGAAGTCAGCTCCAAACCTGTCACTATCGACTTCTCCGGTCTTACTGACCTTGAAATTGATGCAGGCTATTTGCTCCCCATCACTATCGACCAGGTGTCGGGTGGTATGGGTACACTAGGCGGTTCAAAGACTATTTGTTATGTGGTACGTCGTTCCAGTGCCATCACTACGGCTGTCAGTTTGAAAAATAATTTCTTTGAAGTGCCGGGCTTTGATAAAGGAAGTTCCACGGCTGATGTGGTGAATAACATGAAGCAACTCACCTACGAGGCTATTATACGTGTGAATAACTTTAAGAATGGTGTAACTGCAAGAGAAATATCTACGATTATGGGTATCGAGCAATATTGCTTGTTCCGCTTGGGTGATGCAGGTTTTCCGGCGCAACAGTTGCAATTCTCGTGCAATGAGATTAAATTTCCGAACGCTGATAACAGCAAGCTTTTGCAAGAAGGCGAATGGTATCATGTAGCGGTGACGTTTGATACAGAAAAGAAAGTGGCGGTTATCTACGTAGACGGTCGTGAACAGAGCCGTATTGAGGATTATGGTAAAGGAGAACCTATTAATCTGGGTATGCAGAATCGTGGTAAGGATTTCATGTTCAAAATCGGCCATTCCTATGGCGAACCTACCGATTTCTCCCGCCAACTCGATGGTGAAATCTGTGAAGTACGTGTTTGGAACGTGATGCGAACCCAGCAGGAGATTTTCGATAATATGTATAACGTAGATCCTGCTACTACCGGACTTTGTGCTTATTGGAAATTTAACGAAGGGCATGGTGACATTGCCGAGGATTATACCGGACATGGAAATGATGCTCATGTACATACATCGCCTGCTGTATGGCCGCAAGGCATTGAGGTGACGCAGAAGAACAAAGAATAGTTTTGGAATAAGAGAATAGAATGATAAAATGCCCCGTCAAGCAGAAATGTGAATTGCATTTCTATGACTTGACGGGGCATTTCTTTTCGGACCTTAATAAATAAGCCCTGATGTATTAGAGATAAACTTCCTTTATCCTGTTAGTGAACTTCTTTTGCCTTAATAGCAAACTTCCTTTTCATTAGTCATAAACTATAATTGCAAGTTTTGTTTTTATAAACGCAACTTGCAATTATAAAAACAAAGCTTGCAATTTTATAAACGTAACTTGCGTTTATAGATTATCCTTAGTCAAGCATAACTTTGCTATTGGAGAAGCGGAAGTTTGCTATTAATAGCTTGGCCGTTAGGTGTTAACACTTGAGACATCAGCTGAAGTTAGAGATTGCTTGGTATTAGATAGGGAATGAACTAAAATACATGGGTTCTTGTTTCCAAAATAGGAACGTTTTTTGTATCTTTGCTATGTAAACACAAAGTCATGGAAGAGAAAGCAAGGTTTAATGTAAAATATATGGAGGAAATGAAACTTTATACTCATGAAGAAATGCTGGATAGAGTGATAGGTACAAAAGGTACTCCAGCACGCGAAAAATATGAGACTGATATTAATAACTTTCTTATAGGTGAGGCTATTAAACGGGCGAGAGAGGCCAAGAATCTTACCCAAGAACAATTAGGTGAGCTTATGGGGGTTAAAAGGGCACAAATCTCGAAAATAGAAAGTGGGAAAAGTATATCCTTTTCTACTATTGTAAGAGCATTCAAGGCAATGGGCGTGAAAACGGCAAGCTTGGAACTTGGTTCTTTGGGCAAAGTGGCTCTTTGGTAAATACTATTTTTGTCTTACCTAATAAACAGTAACCTATGTCTGTTGATGTTATAAAGCAGGAACTATTGTCGAAATTGAAGCAGGAACATTGTTTTTGGTCGTACAATGAAGATTCAATCAAAGATATTCCGGATGATATGCTGATTGAAAAAACGTTGTTGCATCTTGATTTAGAGGAAATTAATCAGCTTTTTTTGGTTTATCCTTTCAAGAAAATCAAGCAGGTATGGCTGGATTATCTCATTCCACAAGAGGAATATCTCTATACGTTGAACCGTTTTTTTGCATGGTACTATTTTAAAGCAAAGAAACCGGACGCTTATATAAAATCTATGGCTACTCGTCGCCTAAACAAAATACTTCTATGAAAGGATTAGCTCCACACACACTGCAGATTTTTGAAGCGGTTTCCCAATTGGATTGCATAAAACCTTATCTTCTGGTCGGTGGAACTGCCTTGTCTTTACAAATCGGAACTCGTCAGAGTGAGGATTTGGATTTTATGAAGTGGCGCACTTCCAAGATAGAGAAGATGGAGGTAGCTTGGTATCAGATAGAGAAAGAACTAGCTACGATTGGAGAGATTCAGCATAAAGATATTCTGGATATAGATCATGTGGAATATCTTGTGTCAGGAGTGAAATTTTCGTTTTATGCTTGCCCTAAATATTCTCCGGTAAGTGAGCCGGTAAGCTACCTGAATAATCTGAAACTGGCTGATGTGAAATCTATCGGAGCAATGAAGATGGAAGTGTTGTTGCGTAGAAGCAACTTTCGTGATTACTACGATATTTACTCCATTTTAAAATCCGGTGTGCCTGTCAATGATTTAATATCTTTGGCTTTAAGCTACTCCGGACACAGGCTGAAGTCTAAGAACCTTTTGGCAATGCTTACTAATAGCAACCGCTTTACGAGGGATTCCCATTTTGAGCAGCTTGAACCTGTTTATGATGTGACTGCACAAGAAATAGAGGGCTATATAAAGAATTGTTTGCTCTAATTTGTTTGCACGAATCTACCAATGAACTTTTTTGCACAAATAGATTCATGTAGGTCGTCTTTTGCAGATATCTTTAATGATGGTGATGATGCTCTCCTAAAACCCGGTGAGGCAATGTACCGTGTCCCAATAGCTCGATAGGGCAGTTGAAGTTCCTTTCCAGCCATTCGGTAGTAACGCCTGTATCTCAGCCAATAACTCATAAAGGCGTGCTTCGAAACGCTTGTCGATATACGTGCTGGGTTCATCGAGAATCAATACCGCAGGGTCGGAGATGATGGCACGTCCCAACAGGGCACGTTGCAGCTGCCCGCCGCTTAATTGCCCGATAGAACGGTGTTCGAGTCCTTCAAGCCCCATGCGGGAAATAATCTGTTTACCTTTCTCTTTCTGTTCGGGAGTAAATCGTGAAGTGAGCGATTTTTGTATGCTTAATCCGGATAGGATCACTTCTTCCACGGAAATAGGGAACTTCCGGTCTATACTGTTGTATTGAGGCAGATAACCCAGGAAAGTAGAAGTGGTTTTAGTAGATGCTTTTTCAGGAGTATGGAATATAATTTCCCCTCCGGTTGGCTTCAACAGACCGAGGATGCACTTTATAAGCGTCGTTTTGCCGCCTCCGTTCGGACCTATAATACCTAGAAAATCCCGTTCGTAGATGCTTAGATTAACATCGTGGAGAACAGTGCGACCGTCATATCCGGCGGAAAGATTCTTTATTTCGATTATTGGTTTCATCGTTGGAAATGGCTTGATGGGTTCTTTCTTTATACATTTATTTTGTTGCAGCCTGTGGCGCGAGGGCTTTGGCTACATTCAGCATTTCTTCTTCCCAGTCGTAACTTAGCGGATTGATAGGGATCACTTTCGTTTCGGTTTGCTGCGCGATGGTTTCCGCATTGCGTTTGTCAAATTCCGGTTGAACAAAGATTACACGTACATCTTCTGCCTGACACAGGTCTATCAAGGCTTTCAGATGGGCGGGAGAAGGTTCTTTGCCTCCTTCTTCGATGGAAATCTGATGCAATCCGTAGTCGCGGGCGAAGTAGGAGAGAGCCGGATGATAAATCATGAAGGCTTTGGCTGCTTCGGGAACGGAGAGTTGACGGCGAATCAGGCTGTCGGTGTGCTGGATACGCTGGCAGAGCGAATCGTAGCGGTTTCTATAGTATACCTCATTTGTCTTATCCAGTTGGCTAAGGGCTTTGTAGGTGTTTCCTGCAATGATTAAAGCATTACCGGTGGAATTCCATACGTGCGGTCTCCGGCAATAGCTTCCGTGAAATAACGTTGCGGTTCCAGGGTGACGGTAATCACCGGTTTTGCTTCGTCATCGTTGCTTGCTTGGGAAGAGCGTCCTGTGCAGGCTGCCATTAGGAGGCAGGCACTAAGGAGGAAAAGGGTTCTCATATCTTTTAGTTGTTTTTTCATGACTTCTTCTATTTCGGGGGTTCTTTTTTATCTTGTTTCTATTCTTATTTTCGGGCCCGTAATATTTCCCGTTTACCACCCGGAGGTCCGGGCAGACGTTCTACTGTGAATCCGGCTGTCTGTAACATCCGGCGGACGACACCTTTGGCGCAGTAAGTGGTCAGGATGCCGTCTCTATCTAATAAAACGTAGAGGCGGTTGAATAGTTCTTGCGACCACATTTCCGGTTGCTTTTCCGGTGCAAAGGCATCGAAGTAAATGAGGTTAAATGAAAGATTCAGGGCAGGTGATTCGGCGTTGGTTACGCTATCATTGATATTGCTCATTGTTCGTTCTCTGTTCTCAACCCATTTGTTTACGTCTGTCTCTACTTTCCGTAGGGTGAAGTGTGGAGTGAGTTGCACGTCTTTCTCCCAAGGTGATGTATGAAGTTGCTTAAACAATTCGATAGCCGGTTGCTGCCGGGCGGTCGTCGTTAATTGTTCATCATTGGAGATATATCCTAATTGCTCTATCGTCTGCCATTCCAGTGGATAGAGTTCCAATCCTGTATAGTGTATATTCCGTCTGCTTCTTTCTGCTTCTTCAAGGGTGAGCCAGGCGTTTAGCCCTGTCCCGAAGCCGATCTCAAGAATATGTGGAGTAGTGGCGGAAGAGGCTTTAAGTCCCATATCGATGAAAATATGTTGAGACTCCGTGCGTGCCCCTTTCGTTGAATGATAATGTTCATTCAATTCCGGAACAAACAGGGTAGCGCTCCCGTCGTCGGTTTTCTCAATAATCCTTTCCATCATACAATCTCTAATGCTTACTGTCTAACGTCTAATACTTTTTACCTGATATTTAAAATCCTTATCCTGCTATAGCGTCCCAGGCACTTTCGAGTGCATACAGGAGAAGAATATAACGTATCAGTTTGCCGACAAACATGGAAACTATGGTGAGCCATGTGTTGCTTCGCATAAATCCCAGTGCAATGGCTATCACTTCCCCAATGGCGGGAAGAAAGGTGAAGAAGGCCATCAATGCTCCTTTCCCTTGCAGGAATTTCACCATTTTGTCTACTTTCTCTTTCTTTACCTTGAAATATTTCTCGATCCAACTGATTTTGCCCAGACGTCCCATGTAGTAGCAAGTCATTCCGCCTACTGTGTTGCCCAGAGTGGCGGAGATCAGACAGGCTATCGGGGGCAGACCGAGTTTCACCAGTGCCACCAGTACCAGTTCGGAACTGAAAGGCACGATGCTCCCAGCCAGTAAAGCCGAGATGAATAATCCCGGGAGTCCCCATTCTATGAGGAGTTGTATCGTTGAATCTATAAAAGCGTCCATATATTAAAAGCGAATAAGAGGATGAGACCGACCAATGAAATGATGAAAAACACATTCGAACTTTTACTATTGGTCAGTACAAAGAAATGTCCGATCAGGATGCTGTTGCTTATGATAAGCAAAGGCAATAGGGCACTGCAATATATCGGTTGCAGGGCAATCAGCAGGAACAGGAAAATCGTCAGGTCTATCAGGAATTGGAGATAGGCGCGTGTGCGTATCTTATCCTCAAATCCGGCGGCGATGCAATGGACGGCACTGACGATGAACATCACCAACAGATAGCCGAGTATTGCCAGTTCCCAAGGCTGGAGGATTTGCAGGTTGAAGAATTCCCCGATAGTCAGTAGCTGATTGAAAGGGCGATAGAACAACTCCATCTCATTGTAGAAGAAGGCGTGTCCGAACAGCATCCAGTATGGCAGCATCCATCCGAGCAGCGCACCGCAGAAACTACGCGGAGTGAGCGACTGGAAACGGTAGGCTTCGAGCAACCAAAGCACCGAGAGGATGGTGAACTGTGGGAACAGAATACTTCCCGCTCCGATAAAGAAGAAGGAGTAGAATAAATAACCCGCAGCTTGTGTTTGCTGATAGCTTTTAAACAGAAAATAAATGGAAATGAGAAAGCCCAGGGCAACAATATCTCCTGTATATAGGTAATGCATTTTCGGGCAGACGGTGACCAGCAGGAAATAGATAGCCGTCTGCATGGAAGCCCTCATACGGATAATGCTGAACTGATTGTTCAGCTCTATCAGAAAGTAACCGATGGTTGCATAAATCAGGAAGCTGACAATCCGGTCTGCCCACCCCGGAAGCAGAAAATCGCGGGCGGGTTGCCAGGCAGAAGGGCTGCCTTCGAGTACGGTTGAGGCTATGGAACCGGGAAATAAAAAGTAAGTCAACACCCAGCATAGGGCGCAGATAAAGATAACGGCAGGCAGGGTCCACCGTCCTGCCGTCACTTGACTTTGTAGTCTTTTATTTCTCATGAGTTTATTACTTGTTATCTCTTGATACTATAGGTACATTCGGTTGATATTCCGGATATTAATATCCTGCATGCTTGATGTTAACAACCATCCTGTCAGCTGTTAATACCTGATTCCTTAAGTATTAACAATTGTCGTCTAAACTATTAATACTTGATAACTCAACTATTAATGCTTGACAAGTCAATGATGTTCAACGCTATGCGGAATAGGGCTACTTGCGTGCGAAACTTGAATTACAAATCGAATCCGATATCGCGGCGGAAATACTTCTTGTCGAAGTCGATCATGTCTGCCACTTTGTAGCTCTGTGCCAGTGCCTCTTCTTTCGTTGCACCGTAAGAGCAAACGGCAATCACACGTCCTCCGTTCGTCACTACTTGTCCGTCTTTCATGGCTGTTCCGGCATGGAAAATGATACTGTCGGTAGCGGC
>QWCB01003298.1_pt1 | contig 17905 bp, 12 predicted proteins | sample 1972511 | NCBI WGS metagenome assembly QWCB01 (sample SAMN09866719, study PRJNA288562) | Human gut metagenome isolate term5_stool, whole genome shotgun sequencing... | isolation source: gut | host: Homo sapiens | place: USA: California
CTCACACCAAAAGCCACCACAATCATCAAATAACACACATCAAATAAACTCTCAACAATCTTCATGTTCTACTCCCTTCTTCAACCAATTAATATGAAGCCTGTATTTTTCAATGAAAACATCCCTCGACCATTCTTCCTTGAAATTTCTCTCAATCAAACTGTGAACAATCGCCTTCATAAAATACACAAGCTCTTGTTTCATACAATCAGAATTATCGTAGAAAATATCGTAATACTCGTTTTTCGTAGCCCTCCAACCATCTTCAAGCTCACTATTCCAATACAAATACCTAAACTTGTACAAATTATACTCGCCATCCTCAAAAATCACATCGCACAATAAATCTCCAAACTCATCCAACGCCACGGACACATCGTTGTTGTTATTCTTCAACACAGACATGAAAAGCAAATGCACATCCTTCGTTTCCTTATCCAAAATGTAAAAATAACTATCCATCAAATCCTCAAAATATTGGTAGAAACTCCCACGTGCAATAGAAAGCCTCTCTACAATATTTTTAACATTACAATCCTTGTAAGGCTTCGTGGAGAACTCATCCTTCAAAACCTCATCAATCAAATTTCTTTTATCTTCACTCAAATTATAAAAAGTTTGCTTTGGCATATAATCACTCCTCAAATAAAATGACACCTTGTCATAATTAAATTATAAATGACACAGTGTCATTCGTCAAGAAAAATTGTAATAACCATCAAAATAGGTTCTTCTAAAAAAGAGTTGGTTGACAGTTGTGGCTACGGCTACGCTGGTTTTTTATTGGGGAAACAGATTAAAAAACTGCTGAAAATAGCAATTAATCCTTCGAGATAAACGATTTTCATGTTATAATAAAAATATTAGCTAAAATAAAAATAACGGTAATTAAAAATCAAAATAAGAGGGAGAATATGGAAATAATCGACAATAAAAGAAAAACATTAAAAGAAGATTTAGTCAATGAAATACGTGAAGGAAGTATTATTTCCATAGCAGCAGCAAGTTTTTCTATATATGCATATGATCAATTAAAAGAGGAGTTAGAAAATATCGATGAATTCAAATTTATTTTTACATCTCCAACTTTTATTGCGGATAATACAAAAAAAGAAAGTGCAGAATATGATATTTTCAGAAGAGCAAGAGAACAAGAATTATTTGGAACTGAATTTGAAATCAAACTTAGAAATGAAATGACACAAAAATCTATAGCCAAAGAATGTGCAGATTGGATTAGGAGAAAAGCGAAATTTAAATCAAATACTACCCATAAAAACATGCCAGGGCTAATGAATTTAGATGATATCTCATATTATCCAATAAATAATTTCACCACTGTTGATTTAGGTCTTGAAGATGGTAACAACGATTATTTTTTTGTTAATAAATTAAAAATGCCAGAAAGTCAGAACTATTATAATCAATTTGAAAATTTGTGGAAAGATAAGGAAAAGTTAGAAGATGTTACAGATTTAATAATAGAAAATATAAGTACTGTATACAAGGATAATACTCCTGAATACATGTATTTTCTAACATTGTACAATATATTCAAGGAATTTCTACAAGATTTATCAGAAGATGAATTGCCAAACGAATCAACAGGATACAAAGACAGCAAAGTATGGAATATGTTGTTTAATTATCAAGAAGATGCAACCGTAGCCATAATAAACAAACTAGAAAAATATAACGGATGCATACTAGCAGATTCTGTTGGTCTAGGAAAAACATTCACAGCACTAGCTGTAATTAAATATTACGAAAATAGAAACAAATCAGTACTCGTATTGTGCCCAAAAAAGTTAAAAGACAATTGGAACACATACAAAGCAAATTATCTAAATAACCCACTTGCACAAGATCGCATGAGATATGACGTGCTATTTCACACTGATTTAAGTAGAAAAAAAGGAGAGTCTAACGGAATAGAACTCGACAGAATTAACTGGGGAAATTACGACTTGGTTGTAATAGATGAATCACATAATTTTCGTAACGGAGGGAAATTAGTTGATTCTGAAAAAGAAAACAGATACCTCAGACTATTGAATAAAGTTATAAGAACAGGAGTAAAAACAAAAGTATTAATGTTGTCAGCAACACCTGTAAATAATAAATTTACAGACTTGAAAAATCAATTAGCATTAGCATATGAAGGTAACAACGAACTTCTGGACAATAAGCTCAACACCAACAAAAACATCAATGAAATATTCAAACAATCACAAAAAGCTTTCAATAGCTGGACGAAATTAGAAGCAGAAGATAGAACCACACAACACCTGCTAGATACACTAGACAGTGATTTTTTCGAATTACTAGACAGCGTAACCATAGCTAGATCTAGAAAACACATTCAAAAATATTACGATACAACCAAGATAGGATCATTTCCAATAAGAAACATACCAATCTCAAAAAGGCCTGGACTTACAGACCTTGAAGGTGCAGTGACTTATAATGATATTTTTGACCAATTAAACAATCTTAACTTGTGCATATATACTCCGACTGATTATATATTGAGCAGTAAACTATCCAAATACACTGACCAGTATGACTCTAGTTCAAAAAGCGGCAAACTCACACAATCTGGACGTGAAAAAGGCATCAGAAGATTAATGTCTATTAATCTAATGAAAAGAATGGAAAGTTCAGTTCATGCATTCAAATTGACGATTGACCGCATACTATCAACAATTAACTCTACAATACAAGAAATAGAAAATTATGAAAAAACTAATGAAAGTAGCAGCATAGAACTTGAAGATTTTTCGGATATAGATGATGAAATTGACGAAACAGAAGAAACATTTACAATTGGAAAAAAAGTTCAAATCGACATCGCAGATATGGATTACAAATCCTGGAAAAGAGAACTAGAATTAGACAAGGAAATACTAGAACTAATAGCCATCAACGTAGCAGACATCACAAGTGATTATGACCTTAAACTAAAAACGCTCCTACAAATAATCGATGAAAAGCAGCTTCATCCATTGAACCCAGGAAACAAAAAGATACTCATATTTACGGCATTTGCAGACACTGCAAAATACTTGTATGAAAATGTCAGCAAATATGTTAAGGACAAGTACAACCTCAACACAGCTTTAGTAACAGGATCAGCGGATAGTAAAACCACAATTAAAAATATTGGCACAGATTTAAACACCGTGCTTACACTATTTTCACCAAAATCAAAAGACAAAAATTTAATAATGCCTGAACAAAAAGAAGAAATAGACATACTTATAGCAACAGACTGTATATCAGAAGGACAAAACCTACAAGACTGCGACTATCTAATAAACTACGACATACATTGGAATCCTGTAAGGATAATACAAAGATTCGGAAGAATCGATCGTATTGGATCCAAAAACAAATGCGTTCAACTTGTAAATTTCTGGCCCGATTTGACACTAGACGAGTACATTAACCTAAAAGCAAGGGTCGAAACTAGAATGAAAATAGTTGACATGACTGCTACAGGTGATGACAATGTTTTAAGCAATGAACAAAAACTAGACCTTGAATACAGAAAAAAACAACTCAAAAAGCTACAAGAAGAAGTTGTGGACATCGAGGAAATGGACACAGGAATATCCATAATGGATTTGGGATTGAACGAATACAAGTTTGATTTATTAGATTATATCAAAAACAATCCCGACATAAAAAAAGCTCCACTTGGGATGAACACCATAGTCCAATCGCAACAAGATTGTCCAGAAGGCGTAATATTTGTGCTCAAAAACCGCAAAGACAGCATAAATATCGATAAAAAAAATCGACTTCATCCATTCTATATAGTGTACATTTCACAACAAAAAGACATCGTAATAGACCATTTGCAACCCAAAAAATTGTTGGATACACTTAGTTTATTGAGCAAGAACAAAACAGAAATATACCCAGAATTAATCAACAAATACAACATCGAAACCAATGATTCCAAGAATATGACTGAATACTCTGAATTACTGGAAGATGCAATAAAATCTATAATTGAAATAAAAGACGAAAATGAATTGGATGATTTCTTGTTGGGAAAAGAAGTAAGCTTTCTATCTCAAAAAATAGAAGGATTAGATGATTTCGAATTAATCAGTTTTTTTGTAATCAAATAGCAAGGAGATTAGAATGTTCGCACTATCAAATACTACAGAAATAAAAAAGACAATAACCAAAAAATTAATATACGAAAAATTTAAAAACAAACTAACGACCAATCAAAAAAGCAAATTCGACAAAGAAATATCCAAAATCACATTGATTAATGAAATATCAGAACGATCTATTCATATACCAAAAACTGATGCAGTAGCAGGAATATTCGTAATAAAAGTCGAACTCAAAACAAAAGATTACTCAGAAAAAAACATCGTACTGATATCCAAACTAATAGAACAAAAACTTCTGATAGCATTAAAATACGAAGACCAGTACCAACTTTGCATCAACGAAACCAAATTATTCAAAAATCAATGGTCGGATGAAAAAGATATTAACTTAGAAATATCTGGCACAAACCTCGAAGAAGTATGGGAGAATTTAGTTGCACAAGTTGGAAACATCGACATACAAGATGGCAACACATTACAAGAACAAATTGAAATAGATGACGAAAAACAAAAACTAGAAAAACTCATACAAGCAACCGAGAAGAAAGCACAACGAGAGCCGCAATCTAAAAAAAAACTACAGTATTATCAACAAATAAGAGAATACGAAAAACAATTGGAGAAAATGCAATGAATAATCCTATGAAGAAAAAATATTTCAAGGAAGAACTTATTAACATTCTCGATCAAGACATTGAAGAAATGAACTATGAACAAAAGATTAAATTCGTACATGACATATTATTAAAATACGAAATAGACAACGAAAAATCAAGAGACACATCAAACAAAGGGAAACCATGGACGGATGAACAATTGACAATCATATTATCAGATGCCTTTACGAAAGAAAACTGCATGAAATATGCGAAATTATTCCATCGTGGATATGGAAGTATAGCGCAAATTCACCAATGGGCAAGGACGCCGATAGATAAAGTTAAGAAAACCAGGAAAGATGATAGTTTTGTTCAACAAGTAAAACGCATAGCAAAAGAAATAGGATTAAAGATTTAACGATATAAAAACACAGATAATCCAAGGTTTGTTATACAAAAATTATGAGAAACATATAAACTCTTGAATTTAGAGGATTAAGGAAGTTGAAGGGAGAACAAAGTAAGAACTTATGTGTATAAATCCAAAAGATATCGAAACAACTGACACAAAAAAACCGCAAGTATTTTTAAAAAACATCACATTTAACGACGATACAAAATTATCTCTTAATCATAATAGCGTTATTGTATTTACTGGTGCTAATAATAGTGGAAAGAGCCAAGCACTAAGAGATATCGAGACAGATTTAGATAAATCAAATCATTTAAAAACCATTGTGATAAAAGATATTGAATATGATTTCTTGGGAAATATAGATGAAGTAACATTTTTTAGTGAGCATTTTAATATGAATCAGGATGGATTTTATGAGTTATTAGAATTAGGCAATAATTTTGATAAAAGTACGATACTGAATTACTGGCAAAATCGTACATTCTATAACGGTTTGCATCTATTATTCATAAAGAGACTGAGCACAGAGCGTAGATTAACTTCATCAAATGCTTTACAAAGAAATGACTGGCCGGAACAAAACCCAATTTGCAAATTGAATCAAAGTGAGTCTCTTGCACAGAAGTTGTCGGACTATTTTCATCAAGCATTTGGTTCTGATTTAATTGTAAATCGAAATGATATGCGAACAATTCCGCTGCATATTGGGCAGGCCCCTGACAGAACAGCTTTTACAATTGCAAATCAGGATGAGTATTATAATCAGGTTAATAAATTACCTAAACTGCAAGATCAAGGTGACGGTATGCGCAGTTTTGCCAGCATCTTACTTGACACATTTACATCTGAGTATTCTATTACATTAATTGACGAGCCAGAGGCTTTTTTACATCCACCGCAAGCTAGGATACTTGGCAAGATGCTTGCGAAAAATAACCCAAAAGATAGACAGTTGTTAATATCCACACACAGCGAGGATTTTTTACAAGGGCTACTTGATGCAAATTGTGATAATGTTACAGTTATAAGAATCAATCGAGACAGCAACATTAACAGAATGAGTGTACTTCAAAACAATGAAATAAAGAAATTATGGGGTAATCCTATTTTACGATATTCTAATATACTTGATGGATTGTTCCACGAAAAAGTCGTTGTTTGCGAAAGCGACTATGACTGTTTATTTTATCAAGCAATTATTGATGCAGTATATGAGTATAAAGATGAAATCTCTCCAGATATATTGTTTACTCATTGTGGAGGAAAAACACGTATTAAAGATGTTGTTAAGGCACTGAAAGCAGTGAATGTTCCGGTAGTTGCCATTTGTGATTTCGATTTATTAAACGAAAGTCGTGATTTTAAGCCAATTACAGCTTCCTTTGGAATTAATTGGAAGGAGGAACTATCTGCAGATATGAAAATTATATACGACAGTATGAATGCAAAAAGCAGTGGTGAAAATGATGCTTGGGAGCAGATAAAGGAAGTAGGCAAGGCAGGATTTACTGGTAAAGAACCTGCAGCATATGAAAAGGTTGAAGAGGTTTGTAAGTCTGCTGGTCTGTTTGTTGTTCCAGTTGGTGAAATGGAGTGTTTTGATAAGACAATTAATAAAAAAAAGAAAGATTGGATTTACAATGTGTTCGAAGAATACGATTTAGCAACAGAGAAAAAACTAGAAGAAGCTCGTAAATTTATTCAAGAGATAGTTGATTACAAGCCATTTTAAGTTTATAGAAAACGTAGTGGATTTTGCAGTTCGTTTACACTATAAAATTGAAAAATCACACAGTCGAAAAGTAACAGTTAGCAGGAATAGAATTTAGGTTGAATAGATAGAAAGTTATTTCCGAAATTGTCTATATTGTTATACAAAAGAAAAAGAAATTTGACATGCACAATAAAAGAATCAGGAAAAAATTGGAGGAGAATTATGGATAAAATGGATATGCAAACGCCTAACATGGCTGATGAAAAATTAAAAAAATTAATTGAAATCTTCCCTAATATTGTAACAGAAACAATTGACGAAGACGGAAATGTAGTAAGGGCAATTGACAAAGATATTCTGGAACAAGAAATTTCATCAAAAGTAGTTGAAGGAAGAGAAGAAAGATACCAATTCACATGGCCGGACAAGAAGCAATCAATCCTTGCAGCAAACGCTCCAATATCCAAGACATTGAGACCATGCAGAGATGAAAGCAAAAACTTCGACACAACAGAAAACTTGTACATTGAAGGAGACAACCTTGAAGTACTCAAACTTCTACAAGAAACATATCTTGGGAAAATCAAAATGATATACATTGACCCACCATATAATACGGGAAATGATTTTGTGTACAACGATGATTTCAAACAAACGACAGATGAATACCTAGAAGATAGTGGACAATTTGATGATGAAGGAAACAGGCTTGATAAAAATCTGGAATCCAATGGACGTTTTCACACTGATTGGCTTAATATGATTTATCCAAGATTAAAGTTAGCAAGGAATCTATTAAGTGACGATGGCGTTATATTCATTAGTATTGATGATAATGAGCAAGAAAATTTAAAGAAAGTTTGTGATGAGATTTTTGGAGAAGAGAATTATATAGGAGAGTATATTAAGCAATCAAAAGTTGGTGGAGGAAATGATAGTAAGTTTATTGTAAAGGAACATGAATATTGTGAATGCTATGCAAAAAACATGAATTCTGTTAATCCAATGAATATTAGTCACTCAGAAGAGTACTTAAAAAGATATAAGGAAGAAGATAGTGAAGGAAAATATTTTTGGGATACTTTTGCAAGACCTGGATTGAAAAATCCTATAATTTACGATATTATCGCACCAGATGGTAGCGTTATCAACAATGGATGGATTAGGTCAAAAGAGCGTTTTTATAAAGAATATAAGGAAGGTAAAATTAGAATTATAAAAAAAAATAATGGAGGGTGGAGTGTTCAATTTAAACAATATTTGAATTTAGCAGGGAAAAAACCTAGAAGTATGACAATGGATTTTGGTGGCACTACTGAAGGAGCTAGCGAAATTGATAATTTATTGCAAAAAAAAATATTTAGCTACCCAAAATCTGTAAAATATTTAAAGACATTAATGTCAACAATCGATGATAGAGAAGCGTTCATTCTCGATTTCTTTTCAGGTTCTGCCACAACGGCTGATGCCGTTATGCAACTAAACGCCGAAGATGGTGGCAATCGCAAATTTATTATGGTGCAACTTCCTGAAGAAACTGATGAGAAATCAGAAGCGTACAAGGCGGGATACAAGAATATATGCGAAATAGGAAAAGAAAGAATCAGAAGAGCTGGAGAAAAAATCCTCGAAGAAAACAACGATAACGAAAACATAGACAAGCTAGATGTGGGATTCAGGGTTTTGAAAACAGACTCATCTAACATGAAATACGTATACTACTCACCAGAAGACACTGAGCAAAGCTTCTTGGACAACTTGGAAGATAATATAAAAGAAGACAGGACACAAGAAGATTTGTTGTTCCAAGTAATGTTGGATTTGGGAGTTCCATTGTCAAGCACCATCGAAGTTGAACAAATCGAAGATGCAAAAGTGTTCAAGGTAGAAGATAGATTCTTGGTTGCATGCTTTGACGGAGCGATAAGTGATGATGTGGTAAAACAAATAGCGGACATGAAACCATTTTATGCAGTGTTCAGAGATATGAGCATGAAGAATGATAGTGTTGCTGTAAATTTCGAACAGATTTTTGAAAGTGTTAGTCCAGAAACTATTAGGAAGGTTTTGTAATATGAAGTTTAATTTTAGGATACAGGATTACCAGACGGATGCTGTGAATTCTGTTGTGGATTGTTTTAAGGGACAGGTTTTCTCTGATGGTGTTAATTACAGAAGAGATATCGGAAACAAAAATCTACACGAAGATTCGCATTCTGAATTAAAGATGAATATAGATAGTGATGATATGCTTATCGATTATGAGATAAATGATACTGGATTCAAAAACAATGAGATTATTTTGTCCAGGGATACTCTTCTTTCTAATATAAAAAATGTTCAACAGAGAAATAATGTTATGATTTCTGATTCGTTGGTAGAAGACAACGGAGCATGTTCATTGGATGTGGAGATGGAGACTGGTACTGGCAAGACTTATGTATATATCAAAACTATGTATGAGTTGAATCAAAAGTACGGATGGTCGAAGTTTATTGTTGTTGTTCCCTCTATTGCTATTCGCGAGGGCGTGAAAAAGTCTTTTGAGATTACGATGGATCACTTTATGGAACAATACCAAAAGAAGATTAGGTTTTTCGTATACAATAGCAAGAATTTGAATCAGTTGGATGCTTTTTCTAGTAATTCTGGTATTAATGTAATGATTATTAATATGCAAGCTTTTAATACTTCGTTGAAGGAAGGCGGAAGGAGCAAGGAGTCGAGAATTATTTACAGTAAGCGTGACGAATTCCAATCCAGACGTCCCATTGATGTTATTGCTGCCAATAATCCTATTTTGATTTTGGATGAGCCACAAAAAATGGGTGGGAAGGCCACACAAAAAGCTTTGAAGAATTTTAATCCTTTATTTACGTTGAATTATTCTGCTACTCACAAGAACCAACACAACTTGGTGTATGCTTTGGATTGTGTGGATGCTTACAACCAAAAGTTGGTCAAGAAAATTGAGGTTAAGGGTTTTCAAGTGAAAAATTTCAGAGGAACTGACAAGTATTTGTATTTGGATAGCATTATATTGTCACCGAAGGATCCTCCAAGAGCTAGAATTGAGTTCGAAATAGCTTACAAGAAATCTATCAACAGAGAGACTAGGATTGTGTCTGTGGATGATAACTTGTATGAATTGTCGAACAATATGGAGCAGTACAAGGGTTATCGTGTTTCTGAGATTAATCCGATTGATTCTACTGTTAGTTTTGTCAATGGTGAGGTTATTAAAAAGGGCGAGGTAACAGGAGATGTTACTGAGAAAGATATCAGACGTGTTCAAATAAGAGAGACTATTAAGTCGCATTTTGAAAAGGAACAAGAGCTTTTTAATAGAGGGATTAAGACGTTGTCGTTGTTTTTTATCGATGAGGTTAGTAAGTACAGGCAATATGACGATGATGGCGAAGAAATCTTGGGTGAGTATGGTCAAATTTTTGAAAAAGAATATATTTCGGTATTGAATGAATACCGTACAATATTTGACACGCCTTATCAAAAATATTTGAATGAAATTAGCGAGAAGGATACTCATAAGGGATATTTTAGTATCGATAAAAATGGTAGGTCTGTAAATAGCGATGTGAAACGCGGTAATGAGTTTTCGGATGATATTTCTGCGTATGATTTGATATTAAAGAATAAGGAAAGACTTTTGAGTTTTGAAGAACCTACGAGGTTTATTTTCTCGCACTCTGCTTTGCGTGAAGGCTGGGACAATCCGAATGTTTTTCAGATTTGTACTTTGAAACAAGGCAGTTCTACAACTATGAAAAGACAAGAAGTCGGAAGAGGCCTTCGACTTTGCGTCGACCAGAATGGTTTTCGAATGGATGAACAGTCTGTTGGAAGAGCGATGGTTCATCAGATTAACAAGCTTACTGTTATTGCCAGTGAAAGTTACAGGGATTTTGTATCAGGATTGCAAAAAGAATTGAAAGATGAATTGACACAACGTCCAAGAAGTGCAACGGTTGATTATTTCGAAGGAAAAGCTGTGGAATTAAATGGAGAAGAACACAGAATTACCAGAGGAGAGGCAAAATCCATTTATAAATATTTGATAAAAAATGATTATGTAACGAGTGATGATGAGGATAAGATTACTGACAAATATCGATACGATATTGACAATTCTACCGTAGCAGAGCTTCCTTCTGAACTTATGCCTATGAAAGAAGGAGTTCACAAGCTTATTCAGAGCGTATTCAATGATAAATTATTAGAAGAAATGATTGAAGACGGGAATGAAACTAAAATCTTGGATAATAAGTTGAATGATAACTTCTATAAGAAGGAGTTTCAAGCTTTGTGGGCGAATATAAATCACAAATATGCTTATACTGTTTCATTTGATAGTGATGAATTGATTAGAAAATCAATCGCAGCGATAGATAATGAACTTTATGTTAGCAAATTGCAATATACTATATCACGCTCCGAACAAAAAGATAGTTTGCAGGCAAAAGATATTAAAGATGGAATTTCGTTCTTTAATGCAAAGTCTTCGACGGAAACTTTGGAACATTTTGAGACAAGTCAAATCAAATACGATTTGGTAGGGAAAATTGCTCAAGATACTACATTGACTAGAAGAACTGTTGTAAAAATTCTGAAAGGCATTCACAGGAGTAAGTTTGAGATGTTCAAGAACAATCCAGAAGAATTCATAGTGAAAGTTTCAAGGATTATTAAAGAGCAAAAAGCATCTATTATTGTAGAGCATATTTCTTATGATGAGTTGGACAGAACTTATGACAGTGAAATTTTTACTACGTTGAATAACACTTCTGTGGATAAAGCGTTTAAAGCAGAAAAGCATATTCAACCGTATGTAATTACTGATGGAATGGCAGAAAAATCAGTGGAGAGAAAATTTGCGGAGGATTTGGATTCTGCAGATGAGGTATGCGTTTATGCAAAACTTCCTAGACAATTTACAATTCCTACACCTGTAGGAAATTATTCTCCTGACTGGGCAATTGCATTTAATAAAGGAAGTGTCAAGCATATTTTCTTTATCGCAGAGACTAAAGGAACAATGGAAAGTTTGCAACTGAGACCAATTGAAAAAGCAAAGATTTCTTGCGCGAGAAAATTGTTTAATGAGATTTCTACTGAAAATGTGGTATATCATGATGTCGACAGCTATCAAAGCTTATTAAATATTATGCCATCTATCAAGAAAAATAATTTAGAATAAATTTTAATCCAAGCCACCAGATGTTAAGGTGACCCCAAAATGTTGGACTTTATACCAGAGACATTTAGAAATATTTGTCTCTTGTTTTTTGTCCTCATATTTCCCATAGGGGAAATCGCAGCTAAGCTGCATTCAATTTTCTATATTCAACTGGACTTAAATATCCAAGTTTTTCTTTTATTCTATCTTCATTGTAATATTTTATATATTCTTCTATTGTCTTTTTTAGTTCGTTAAATGATTTAAACGTTCTACCATAGTAAATTTCTTGTTTTAATATCCCAAAGAAATTTTCCATAGGGGAATTATCTAAGCAATTTCCTTTTCTAGACATACTCTGTAAAAGAAAGGATTTAAGTAAAGTTTTTTTACTTGCATATTCCCAGATTTATCTGTTTCATAGTATTTGAATTCACTTGTATCTGTTGTGATTTTTTGATGTACTACAGAAGTGTTAAATCTTCTTTTTATCCTATTTGGTGCTACTTTACCCACTGTTGCCTTGTATGAGTAATATTTTCTTGATTTACGTGCAAAATTTCTAACTTGAAGCTTTAGTTTTTGTACCAGTCTTTGAACTTTTTTCTTGTTTATTACAAGACCAATTCTTCTAAGCATTGCATGTATTCTTCTGTATCCATAGTTTGGATTATCTTTTCTTATTTTCTTGATTTGATTCTCAAAGGCTTCATCTTTATTTTTTCTGTCAAATCTTTTTTTCCAATACATGTATGTTGACTTAGGGAATTTTAAATAGCTAAGCAAATCTTTTAATAGATATTTTTCTCTTAATGAGTCAATTATTCGAGCCATTCTCTCATTTTCTGATCTTCCTCGTCCTCTAATTCCATCTTTTTTTTTAGAAAATCTATTTCCATTTGTGCCCAGTAAAGCTTATCTTTAAGTTCAGCAATTTCATCTATTTCTTCCTTAGAATATTCTTTCTTTACTTGTTCTTTATTTTTATCTTTAGTCATGCTTGAAGGTCTTCCTCTCTTTTTAGGTCTAAGTCCATCAAGTCCTTGATTTCTAAAATCAATTACCCATCTAGCAATGATTGCTGGATTATTAATCTTAAATTGATTAGAAAGTTCTTGATAGGACATTTCTCCTGTTAAGTACAACTTTACTACATTTTTCTTAAATTCGAAAGAGTAACTATTATTTTTTCTAGAAATTTTTAAGCCTTCATATCCTTGTGTTTTGTATGAATTAACCCATCTTCTGACTACTGAATGATCACTGAGTCCATATTTATCAGTTAAATATTTATATCCTCCTTCTTTATTTAAGTATTCTTGTACTATTTTCATCTTAAATTCTGTACTATATTTTTTCATGAAAAAACTGACCTCCTCTAAGTTGGTTTTGGGTCCAACTTTTTGGGGTCAGTTCAATATTCTTAGCATGAAAGGTTTGCTATATTTTTTATATCGATCAATCACGTTTGTGGTTGATTTTTTATTGCGATAAAGTACATTGAAATATAAGCAAAAAGATAAACAGGATTATAAATGTTAAAAATATATTGTAATTAATCGTGATTAGTGTTACAATAAATTTAGCAAGATAAAGAATCTTGAAAATCAGTGCACAGATTAAAAAATGAAAAGGTGGTTAGATTATGAAATTTGAAATTGGTAATTTCAATGTCAAGGATGTAGTTTTTGGAGATAAGACAAAATTCGAGAACAACATTTTGACTATTAACAAACAAGAGGCAATCGAATTCATAAAAAGAGATGAGCATATTACAGAATGTGATATTGAGATTGCAAAACCAGGCGATGAAGTTCGTATAGTTCCTATTAAGGAAGCTGTTGAACCAAGAATTAGACCAGATAAGAGAGCAGTATTTCCATCTATCACTGGAGAATTAGTTCCAACTGGTGAAGGTAGAGTTCATGCTTTGAAGGGAGTAAGCGTTTTAGGTGTTGGAATGCATTGGGGAAGTTTTGGCGATGGACTTTTGGATATGTCAGGTGAAGGTGCCAACTATTCATACTTTTCACAATTAATAAACGTTTGCTTAGTTATTGACACTGACGAAGAATTTGAAAGACACGAACAACAAAAGAAAAATCATGCAATAAGATGGGCTTGCCACTTATTTGCTGAATATCTAGGACAAACTGTTATAGATAAACAACCTGAAGAAATTGAAAAATATGAATTTACTCCTGTTACAAAAAGAAGTGACGAGGTAAACAAACTTCCTTCAGTTGTTTTGGTTATGCAACCACAATCACAAATGGAAGAATTAGGATATAATGATTTGATTTATGGTTGGGATATGAACAAATACCTTCCAACATTTATGAGTCCAACAGAAGTTTTGGATGGTTGTATTATTGGCGGAAGCTTCATGCCATGCTCTTCGAAATGGGCAACATATGATTTTCAAAACTTCCCAATAATAAAAGAATTGTTCAAAGAACATGGAAAATCTATTAACTTCTTGGGAGTTATAATGTCCAACTTAAACGTTTCTTTGGAACAAAAAGAAAGAGCGGCTATTTTTGTATCAAATATGGCAAAATCATTGGGAGCAGATGGTGCTATTGTTACTGAAGAAGGATACGGTAACCCTGATGCAGACTATGTAAGATGCATTTGCGCATTGGAAGATGTTGGAGTAAAAGTTGTCGGTATCAGCAACGAATGTACAGGACGTGACGGTAAATCACAACCATTAGTAGTTATGAATGAAAAAACTGATGCATTAGTATCTACAGGAAATGTTTCTCAATTGATTAGATTAAAACCAATGAAGAAAGTAATTGGTGAATTAGAGGCATTGGCAAGAGACGGATTGTCTGGTGGATGGGCAGGCGATGAAATATTAGGACCATCTGTAAAAGAAGACGGATCTGTAATTATGGAAAACAATGCTATGTTCTGTGGAGATCAAATAGCAGGTTGGTCAAGAAAAACTATGAAAGAATATTAGGAGTGAAGCTATGAAAAAAGCTATTGTATATATAAATCAATTCTTTGCTGGTATTGGTGGAGAAGATAAGGCAGATTATAAGCCGGAAATAAGAAATGAATTAGTAGGTCCAGCATCAGCGTTCAATTCAATGCTTGATGCAGAAGTTACACATACAATTATTTGTGGGGATAACTACATTGGTTCTAACCCAGAAGAAGCAACAGAAGAAATATTGGGATTTTTAGCAGGATTAGACTTTGATTTGTTCGTAGCAGGTCCTGCATTCCAAGCTGGTCGTTACGGTGTTGCCTGCGGTAGAATTTGTAAGGCTGTTAAAGAAAAATTTGGCGCAAAAGTAATTACATCAATGCATCCAGAAAATCCAGGCGTTGAAATGTATAGAAAAGATATGGTTATTTTCAAAGGCGGTAAGTCTGCCAGAGAAATGAAAGAAGATGTAAAAGCTATTTCAAACTATGCAAATAAATATTTGAATGGAGAAGAACTAGGATCTGCAGCTGAGGAAGGATATTTCTCTCAAGGAATCAGAAATCAATATTTTAATCCCGGAATGAAACCAGCAGCTCAAAGAGGTGTTGAGATGCTTATCAAAAAATTAAACGGAGAAGAATTTGTTACTGAGCTTCCAATTCCTGTAAAAGATGTAATAGAACCAGCTGAACCTATCAAAGATTTGAAGCATGCGAAAATAGCTTTGATGACAACAGGTGGTATTGTTCCTGTAGATAACCCAGATAGAATTCAATCTGCATCTGCTACTAGATGGGGAAAATACGATGTAACTGGAATGGACAGGTTAAAATCAGGCGAATTTAAAACAATTCACGCAGGATTTGATCCGGCTGCAGCAAATGCCGATCCTAACGTAATTATGCCAATCGATGTTTTGAGAGATATGGAAGGTAAAGTTTACGGAGAGCTTCACAAATATTTCTATTCAACAGTTGGAACAGGAACTACTCAAGCAGAAGCTGAAAGAATGTCATCTGAAATTCTAAAAGAATTGCAAGAAGCCAATGTTGACGGGGTTATAATGACTAGTACCTGAGGTACATGTACTCGCTGCGGTGCAGCGATGGTAAATGTGATTGAAAAAGCTGGTATTCCAATTGTTCAAATGTGTAACTTGGTTCCAGTAGCTCAATCAGTTGGTGTTAATAAAATTGTACCAACAATTTCAATTCCTTATCCATTAGGAGACCCAGCTACAGGTAAAGATGTTCAATGGAATTTGAGACATCACAGAGTAGAAGTAGCATTAAATGCTTTGACAGAAAAAATAGAAGAACCAAAAGTTTATACGGTTTAAGAAATGAAGGGGGATTAATTTCCCCCTCCTATATAATGGAGAATTGATATGAATAATAAAAAAAGAAATACTGTTTATATAATTTCCATGTTAATTAGTGTTGCAATAGCTGCATGGGGAATTTTGGGATCAAAAAGTTTCGAAAATGCTGCAAACGCTTTGATGAAAGCAGTAACAGTTAATATGGGATGGCTATATTTAATAGCAATGCTTACATTTGTAGTTTTTGCATTAATAGTAGCATTTTCAAAATACGGTAATATAAAATTGGGAGCTGATGATTCAAAACCAGAATATTCTACGCTTTCTTGGTTTGGAATGTTGTTTGGTGCTGGTATGGGAATAGGACTTGTGTTTTATGGAGTTGCAGAGCCAATGGCACACTTCGTTGCTCCGATTGAATCGATAAAAGCAGGAAGTGCGGAAGCTGCGAATTTCGCAATGAGAGCATCATTCATGCATTGGGGAATTCATCCATGGGCTAACTATTCGATAATAGGACTTGGACTTGCTTATTTCCAATTTAGAAAAAACAAACCGGGTTTGATTTCTACACTTTTCATCCCATTAGTTGGAGAAGAAAAAGTTAGTGGACCTATTGGAAAAACTATAGATATATTTGCAGTTATCGCTACTATTGCGGGAGTTGCAACATCTCTAGGAATGGGAACTTTACAAATCAACTCAGGATTGACTCATTTATTCAACATTCCAAATAATCAAATGACTTGGTTGATCATTATAGTAATAATTGCAGTTATATATATTTGGACTGCTGTATCAGGGATAGACAAAGGAATTAACTTGATTTCTAACATAAATCTAATACTTGCAGGAACTGTTCTTTTGGTATCATTTATTGTTGGACCTAAAATTTTGATGCTAAATTCATTTACAAGTGGTATTGGAGCTTATCTTAACAATTTCTTCACAGATTCACTTGCTATTAATCCATTTGGCAAAAATGATTGGCTTTTAGGATGGAGAATATTCTATTGGGCATGGTGGCTTGCATGGGCTCCATTTGTTGGTACTTTTATTGCGAGAATTTCCAAAGGAAGAACTGTTCGTGAATTTATACTAGGAGTTTCAGTTGCACCAGCGTTTGCATCAATAGTATGGTTTTCAGTTTTTGGACCATTGGGATTAAACTTAGCACAAAAGATGCCATTTGATAAGGTAAAAGAGTTGGCTGCAAATTCAGAATTAGCTTTGTTTAAAGTATTTGCAGAATATCCATTGGGAACCTTCCTTTCAATTGTAACGGTAGTTTTGTTGTGTACATTTTTTATCACATCAGCAAACTCAGCAACTTTCGTATTGAGTATGTTTAGTCAAGATGGCGATTTGAATCCAGCAAGCAGCAAAAAATTAGTATGGGGAGTTTTGCAAGCAGTTATTGCATACGCACTACTACTTTCAGGTGGACTTAAAGCATTACAAACAGCGTCTGTTGCAGCAGCTTTCCCATTTATATTTATAATGCTTTTGATTTGCGTTGCGATTATAAAAGCATTCAAGACAGAAAAATTATAGTTATAAATTTCGAAAAGAGCTTGTCGTATTG
>QWCB01002023.1_pt1 | contig 17889 bp, 14 predicted proteins | sample 1972511 | NCBI WGS metagenome assembly QWCB01 (sample SAMN09866719, study PRJNA288562) | Human gut metagenome isolate term5_stool, whole genome shotgun sequencing... | isolation source: gut | host: Homo sapiens | place: USA: California
CAAGATGCGCACGAAGCAATCAGACCCACAAACCCGGCCTTGAGTGAAGAAGAAATAAAAGGATATTTAACTTCAGATCAATATAAGCTCTATAAGCTCATAAGAAACAGATTTTTGATGAGCTTGATGTCTGACTGCATTTACAACACCGTTAAGGTAGTGATTAAATCTAAAACGGATGAAAAGTCAAGATTCTGTGAACTTAATGCCTCCGGAAGTAATGTCAAGTTTGACGGCTTTATGGTTCTTTCGCCTAAGTATGACGAAGAAGAAAAGCAGTTACCAAATTTAACTAAAGACGATGAAATTTCACTCAAAAAATTACACGGAGAACAGCATTTCACACAACCCCCCGCAAGATATACAGAAGCTTCACTTGTTAAGGCACTTGAAGAAAACGGAATCGGAAGACCTTCAACCTATGCTTCTATAATCTCTACAATTATCAGCAGAGAATACATAACAAGAGAACAAAAATCTTTAAAACCGACAGAACTCGGAGAAGCGGTTACTAAACTTTTAATTGAAAAGTTCCCTGAATTGTTGGACTATAAATTTACTGCAAAGATGGAAGACGATTTAGATGAAATCAGTGAGGGTACAACTGAAAGTCTGAAAATCATTTCTGATTTTTATGAAAAAATGGAAAAGCAGCTTGAAGTAGCAAAAGAAGAAATGAAAGGTGTAAAAATAAAATTAAAGGAAGATCAGACCGATATTCCGTGTGAAAAATGCGGGAGAATGATGGTGGTAAAAGTCGGAAGATACGGCAAATTCCTTGCCTGCCCGGGATATCCGGAGTGTAAGAATACAAAGCCTCTGATTCATGAAACAGACGCAACCTGTCCGAAATGCGGAGGAAAAGTCATACAGCGAAAGAGTAAAAAAGGATATGTCTTTTATGGATGTGGAAATTATCCGAACTGTGATTTTATTACCTGGGATGTACCTACAGATGAAACTTGCCCGAAGTGTGGCAGCAGTCTTTTCAAAACGAAGGGTAAAAAGGGAAAAGTTCATTGCTTAAAAGAAAATTGCGGATATGAAAAGCCAAATGAAGAAGATTAATATAATAGGAGCCGGTCTTGCCGGTGTAGAGGCTGCCACAATGGCAGCCTCTTTGGGAATTAAAGTTGATTTATATGAGCCAAAGCAACGTTTTGCAACATTGATATGCTCAAACTCATTAAAGGCAAATCGACTCGAAACTGCTTCCGGTCTTTTAAAAAAAGAGCTTGAAATGTTAAATTCCGTATGTATGAGAAATGCAAAAAAAACAACGGTTCCCGCCGGCGGAGCTTTGGCAGTCGACAGAAAATTGTTTTCAGAATCAATAACAGAAGAAGTTTTATCAAATGAAAATATTAAAGTTATAAGGGAAGAAGTAAAAAGCATAAACACCGATGAAATTAATATAATTGCCGCAGGTCCTCTTTGTGAAGGAAAAATTGCCGAAGAAATATCTGAATTGACCGGCGAAAGTTTGCATTTTTATGATGCTGTAAGTCCGATAATAACTGCCGAAAGTGTGGATACAGAAAAGGCATATTTTAAGTCGAGATATGACAGGGGAGATAAATATGATTATCTAAACTGTCCTATGAATAAAGATGAATATCTTGATTTTTACAATGAACTTATTAATGCAGAGCGAGTTATAGACAAGGATTTTTTGAAAAGTGATTTTTATCAAGGCTGTATGCCGGTTGAGATTATAGCTTCAAAAGGCGTAGATACTTTGAGATACGGTCCTCTTAAGCCGGTTGGTCTTTATGACGACGAAAGAGATGAAAAACCTTATGCTGTTTTACAACTGAGACGCGAAAATACTAAGGGAAGTTTATTTAATTTGGTTGGCTTTCAGACAAATCTTAAATTCAAAGAGCAGAAAAGAGTGTTTTCTTTGATTCCGGCTTTGAAAAATGCAACATATATGCGTTACGGAGTAATGCATCGAAATACATATATAAATTCACCCAAACTGTTAAACGATGATTTGAGTTTAAAATCCAATCCGAATATTTATTTTGCGGGTCAGATAACCGGAAGTGAAGGATATAACGAAGCTATGATGATGGGAAGATTTGCGGGATTAAATGCATCGCTGAAAATTTTGAATGAAGATAAAATTGTTTTTCCGACAACGACTATGACCGGTGCACTTGTTTCATATATTACGGACAATGAAAATGAGAATTTTCAGCCCATGGGAGCAAATTTTGGTATTATAGATCCACTCAACGAAAGAATAAAATCCAAAAAAGACAGATATTTAGCTTTGTCCGAAAGAGCAATAAAAGATTTTGAGAAAATCATATCAAGAATAGAATTTAACTGAATTTTTACAAAATCCAGTAACTAAGTTCTATCGTCTAAAAAGCTACCCGGGATTAATAATCCCGGGCTACCGGTGAGGGAGAACCACGGTCAATGTTTGTGGGAATTGCAAGGTGAACGCCACGCACCACCGTAGCGGGCGATTATAAATCGCCCGTAGCCTATTTTTTGATTAAATTATTTAATTTTCGGATAAACCGATGAACCCGTGACCCATAATCCCGGGCTACCGGGTAGGGATAACCACGGACAGTGTTTGTGGGAATTGTAAGGTGAACGCCACGCACCACCGTAGCGGGCGATTATAAATCGCCCGTAGCCTATTTTTGATTAAATTATTTAATTTGCGAGTAAATCGATGGACCCGTGGACCCAAAATCCCGGGCTACCGGGTAGGGATAACCACAGACAGTGTTTGTGGGAATCGCAAGGTGAACGCCACGCACCACCGTAGTGGGCGATTATCAATCGCCCGTAGCCATATTATATTGATTGAATTATTTTGCTTGTGGGTAAACCAATGCACCCGGGATTAATAATCCCGGGCTACCGGGTAGGAAAAATCACTATCTCTTTTGCTTGACAACACTTAAAGTTTTACATAATATATTTTTACTGATATAGATTATTCGGAGGAAATATGAAAAGAACTGATATTTTAGAATTTATTTCTGAACAACTGAATATTACGCTTGATGAGTTAGATGACGAAGCGACACTCGATGAACTCGGAATGGATGAAATTACTTTGTCCGAACTCATTTACGCAATAAATGATAAATATGAAATGGAAATGGAAGATGAGGATTTCGCCGACTGTGAGACCTTAGGTGAATTTATCGATACAGTCATAGAATCGGCGGAAGAATAAAATGCAAGAATTAGAAAAAAAAATTAAATATAAGTTTAAGAATCAGAATATTCTGAAGACCGCTCTCACTCATTCTTCTTATGCAAACGAAAAGAAGGAAAACATCAGTTTCAACGAGAGACTTGAATTCTTAGGAGATTCCGTTTTAGGAATGGTCAGCGCGGAATATTTTTTCAATAAATACAAAAATCATCCCGAGGGAGATTTGACAAAATACAGAGCAGCGGCAGTTTGCGAATCTGCTTTGCATGAGTTTGCCAAAGAGTTGGATCTTGGTAAATATCTGTATTTAGGCAAAGGAGAAGAAAAAAACAAAGGCAGACAAAGGCCGTCTAACCTTGCTAATGCCTTTGAAGCTCTGATTGCTGCAATATTTATTGACGGCGGTTTAGAAGAAGCAAAAACTTTTATTTTGAGATTTATCAAGCCGTTTGACGAGAAAGACAAAAATTCGGATATAAACGACTATAAAACCACTCTTCAGGAAATTGTTCAAGAAAATCCGGAGGAAAAATTACATTATGTTCAGACGGGGGAAGATGGTCCTCCTCATGACAAACGATTTAAGTTTGATGTGAAGATAAACAATAATGTGATTGGCAGCGGTATCGGAAAAACAAAAAAAGATGCCGAACAGATGGCTGCAAAACAGGCGCTTAAACTTATGGGAATTATTAAATAAAGGTAGAAGATGATATTAAAAGCATTGGAAATACAAGGATTCAAATCTTTCCCCGATAAGACAAAACTTGTCTTTGATCGGGGACTTACTGCTGTTGTCGGTCCAAACGGAAGTGGCAAAAGTAATGTTTCCGATGCTGTCAGATGGGTATTAGGTGATCAAAGCACTAAAACTTTGAGAGCAAGTAAAATGTCGGACGTCATCTTTAACGGAACAGAGCAAAGGCCTGCAAAAGGTTATGCTCAGGTAAAGCTCTTTATTGAGGATAAAGATAATTCCCTGGGATTAAATAAAAAGGATATATGTGTTTCAAGAACCTATTACAGAAGCGGAGAAAGCGAATACAGAATAAATGAAGATAAGGTTAAGCTTCGTCAAGTCTATGAGCTTTTCTTTGATACGGGAATCGGTAAAAACGGTTATTCAATAATTTCTCAGGGTAAAATTGAAAATTTGGTATCATCTGCCGGAAAAGACAGAAGAGAAATTTTTGATGAAGCAGTTGGAATCTCACAACTTAGATTTAAAAAAAATGAAGCAACTAAGAAAATTCAGGCGGCTGAAGAAAATTTAGTTCGCCTAAAAGATATATATTCAGAGATTAAGGATAGATATCTTCCGCTTAAAAGACAAAAGGAAAAGGCGGAAGCCTATTTGGTATATGCTAAGGACTTAAGGGAATACGATGTTTCTTTGAGACTTACTTTGATGTCTCAAATCGAGTCTCAAATAGAAGAAATCGAAGAAAAATTAAAGATTAACGAACTGGATTATGAAAGCGTTAATCTTAAACTTGCCGAAAGTGAAAATAAAATTGAAAATCTGATTAATGAAAATCAGGAAACGGCGATGGCTGTCGAAGCTCTAAAAAATGAAATTATAAAACTGAATGAAGAAAAATCAGATTTCAATTCAAATTTAGCGGTAACCGAGAATAATACAGAGAATGCAAACAGAGAGATCATCAGACTTGAAAAGGAAATAGAAATCTTAAGTCTTTCAGATGAGGATATCAAAAATCAAATTGAAGAATTGTCATGTAAAGTGAATGAACTTGACATAATGAAAAATAAAAAGTATAAGGAACACGATAAGATCGGAAAAGAGCTTGAAACTCTTAACAATCTAAAAAAAGAGAAAGCTGACGAAACCTTCTCTTTAAACAATCAAATTGATTTAAATCTTGCAACTCTTTCAAAATTATCTTTAGAAACTTCAACTAAAGAGATTTATAAAAATCAGTTGAATGAAGAGATAAAACAGGATGAAATTAAAATAAATCAGCTTGACGAAAGCAAAGAAAAATTATTAAAAGAAACAGAATCGGAAAAAAAGGCTTACGATGAAGCAAAAAGAAAATCGATAGGAATTAAAAATATTTTATCCGGTCATGAAATTCGAAAAAATAAGCAACAGCAAAAAATAGATTCACTTAAAGATAAAATAGAAGATTCTAAAAACAACATACTAAAATTAAAAAACGATTTGATGATGCAAAGAACTTACCAAAACAACCTCGGAGGTCATTCAAAAACGGCGACTTCTTTCGCAAATGCAGTAAAAAGCGGCTTGGTTGCAGGTGTTGAAGGTGCACTCAGTGAAAATATTAAAACGAAATCTGAGTTTTCTTTAGCAATTGAAACCGCTTTAGGGGCTTCAATTCAAAACTTTATTACCGATAACAATGTCTCTGCCAAAAAGGCGGTAAAATATCTCAAAGAGAACAATATGGGCCGTCTTACCTTCCTTCCTGTCGATACAATAAAACCAAAGACTTTAACCGAGCGACATTTATTGTCCTGTGACGGTGTAATCGGAATAGCATCTGATCTTGTGGAAAGCTCAGACAGACACAGAAATATTACCTCTTTTCTGCTTGGAAGAGTCGTTGTAGTTGACAATATGGAAAACGGGTTTAAACTTGCCAAAAAATATAACAACAGATTCAGAATAGTAACTTTAGACGGTCAGATTATCGGAGTTGGCGGATCGGTTACCGGTGGTTCAAAAGTAAGAACATCCGGAATTCTTTCGATTAAAGACAGAATTGCAAAACTTGAGTCAAATATAAAAAAGGAAGAAAGAAATTTACAAAATATAATAGAGGAATATAAAAAAGAAAGTTCCGCTTATGCAAAAATAATTGCAGATTTTGAAGGCGCAACCGGAGATTTGCAGAGAATAAATCAAGTCTTTTTAATATCGGAAGAAAGACTTAAAACTCTTTCTGAAAGAACTTCAGAAAAAGAGCTTGAAATCAAATCACTTCAAGAAAATATGCAGTCTGCCGAAGAAAAAATAAAAACAGTCGAAGCTGAAATCATTAAAATAAAAGAACAGACAGAAGAGATTGAAGCGACAAATGAAGAACTCAAAGCCAAACTTTCTCAAACTGCGGAAAGTGAAAACAATGATGAGAGTGAAGAGCTTACTAAAAAACTAACGGAATACGAAAAAGATATAATCGGTTTGGAAAAAGAAATCGAGAATAAGAATTACTTGCTCGAGAGTCTTAACTCTTCTGCAGAGAACAGCAAGCAAAAACTCTCGAAGCTCTACGAAAATAAAGAACAGATTTTATCTCAAATAGAGAAATACAACTCTTATAAGGAAGAGTTGAAACAAAAGATTTTGAATACCGATGAAAAAATTCTTTCCGACAACAATGAAATTGAGACAATTTTAAGCAAGTCTTCTGATTTTGAGAAAAACATTACAAGTCACAGAATTGAACAAAAGTCGCAAATGGAGGAGAGAGAAAAAATCACCGGAGAGCTTGCGAGACTTCGAGAAAAACTCTCAAACGAAAAAGAAAACTACGAAGAAATGAACTCCAATTTATTCGAAGAATACAATTTGACAGTAGCCGGGGCAATGAAGGAAGCAAAGAAAATTGACAATATCAGTGCCGCACAGCTTCAAATCAGCCTCATAAAAGGAAAAATAAAAAAACTCGGCAATATAAATGTAGCAGCAATCGAAGAATTTAAAGAACTTGAAGAGAGATATAAAGAATATACAAAACAGATAGAAGATATCGAAAAAGCCAAAACGAAACTTTTGAAACTCAGCAGAGACCTCACAAAAACTATGACGCATAGGTTCAAAACCGAATTTGAAAAAATCAACAAAGCGTTTCAAAAAGTGTTTGCCGAACTGTTTTCAGGCGGGCATGCAAAACTTGAAATTGAAGACGAAAAAGATATCTTAGAGAGCAACATAAATATAAGTGTTCAGCCACCCGGAAAAAATGTTCAAAGTATCAGCTTGCTTTCCGGCGGAGAAAAGGGATTTGCCGCAATCTGCCTTTTGTTTGCCATCTTAAAAGTAAGTCCGGCTCCGTTTTGTATCTTTGATGAAGTTGAAGCGGCGTTGGATGACGTCAATGTTTCAAAATTTGCATCATATGTGCGCAAAATGTCTGATGAAACTCAGTTTATTTTGATAACGCACCGTCGCGGAACAATGGAAGAATCGGACAGACTTTACGGTGTTACAATGGAAGAAGAGGGTGTATCAAAACTTCTTTTGATGGACTTAAAAGAAATTGAAAAGAGAATAAATATTTAGGAGGTAAATGATGGGAATTTTTAATGAAAAAGTTAATTTTGGTCTCAAAAAAACAAGAGATAATTTAAAAAACAACATAGACGATGTTTTAGATACATTTGAAGAAATAGAAGACGATTTATATGATGAACTTACAGAAATCTTAATTGTAAGCGATGTTGGTGCATATACCTCTCAAAAAATTATTGATCGTGTCAAACAACTCGTTAAAGAGAGAGGATTAAAGGATAAAAATCAAGTTAAGGAAGTAATTGAGGAAGTAATAACCGATATTCTCGGACCCGATGAAAAAATCGATTTTGTAACTGTTCCCGCAGTAATTTTGGTTATAGGTGTAAACGGGGTCGGTAAAACAACAACAATCGGTAAAATGGCAGCTTATTTTGAGTCTCAGGGAAAAAAGGTCATTTTGGGTGCGGCGGATACTTTCAGAGCTGCCGCTATCGATCAGCTCGGCGAGTGGGCAAAGAGAGCCGGCGTTGATATGGTTAAACAGGCTGAAGGCTCTGATCCGGCGGCTGTAGTCTTCGATACCGTTACAGCGGGTAAAAGCAGAAACGCAGATATTATAATCTGTGATACGGCGGGAAGACTTCATAATAAGAAAAATTTAATGGACGAATTAAGTAAAATCTACAAGGTTATTGACAGAGAACTTCCTTATTCGGACAGAGAGATTTTCCTTGTATTAGACGCAACAACGGGTCAAAATGCAGTCAATCAAGCAAAAGAATTCATGCAGGTTGCCGAAATCAGCGGAATAGTTTTGACTAAATTGGACGGAACCGCAAAGGGCGGAATAGTTTTGACTATCAGAGATGAACTCAATTTACCGGTAAAATTTATAGGCGTCGGAGAAAAAATTGATGACATGCTTCCTTTCAGCTCAACGGCTTTTGCAAAGAGTCTTTTCAACGAAGATGAAACAATCGAAGAGCTTACGAAAGAGGAAAGCGACCAAACAGAAGAAGAAAAAGAAGAAACAGTCGAAAAGAAAAAGAAATTTTCGTTTAAAGATTTATTCAGATAGGTAAGTTATGACTGATTTATTGCTTGCAAGTTCAAATGAAAACAAAAAAAGAGAATTCAATCAAATATTAAAAAAAGTTGGGTTTAATGTCATTACGCCTGATGATATCAATTTAGATATCAGCGGAATCGTTGAAGACGCGGACACCTTCAAGGGAAATGCTTTTATTAAAGCGGATTACTTGAGAAAAATGACATCTTTTCCCGTAATTGCCGATGATTCCGGACTGGTTGTCGATGCGCTTTCGGGCGAACCCGGGGTTTATTCTGCGAGATATGCGGGACCCGATAAAAATAATGAGGACAACATAAGAAAACTTTTGAAAAATCTGGAGGGTGTAGAGCAAGACAAGAGAACTGCACATTTTGTCTGTGCTCTCTGTATGATTTTTCCAAACGGAGAAAAAATAGAAGTCCAAGGAGAAGTTTCGGGTAAAATTACTTTTGAAAAACGTGGAGAATCCGGATTTGGATATGATCCGGTTTTCCTGTATGAAGATAATAAAACTTTTGCACAGATGTCTTCGGACGAAAAAAATGAAATCTCACACAGAAAAGTTGCGCTTAATAAACTTCTTGAAAAATTAAAGGAGAAAAAGTCTTGAAAATCGGTCTTTTTGGAGGAAGTTTTAATCCGCCGCATCTGGGCCACAGAAAATTGGCTTTGGAATACATTAAAGCTTACAACCCCGATTTAATGATGATAATGCCTTCCGGAATTCCTCCTCATAAAAAAAACAAAGTTATTGAAGGTGCTTGTCCTGCTGACAGGCTTGAGATGTGTAAACTTAATTTCAATTTTGAAGATAAAAACATCAATACTGTTGTTTCTGATTTTGAAATTACAAGAGATAAAAAAAGTTATACTATCGACACCTTGAATTATTTATTTTATGAATATAAGAATTTGCAGGTGGATTTGATAGTCGGATCAGATATGGCTCTGTCTTTTGACAGTTGGAAAGATTATGAGAAAATATTTTCTCTGGTAACTTTGATTGGGGCTTCAAGGAGAGAAGACGGTGATTTATTTAGAAAAGAAATGACAAAAAAATTTGGAAAAGAAGTCAAAAACGGTAAGATTAAATTTTTAGATTTTGATCCGATTAAAATAAGTTCTTCAAAACTCCGAAAAATGATATCTAATAATGACGTAAAATCAGCGAAATATTTGCAAAAAAATGTATATGACTATATTATAAGTCGAGGTTTATATGCCAAATGAAAATCAAATAATTGAAATACTTGGGAAAAAACTTACAAACAAAAGATTAAATCATTCATTGATGGTTGCAAAAGCTGCAAGGACTCTGGCGAAACAATATAATGTAGATTCTGAAAAAGCTTATAAAGCCGGACTTTTACATGATGTAATGAAGAATGAAAGCAGGGAAAATCAGCTAAGAGAAATAAAGCTTGCGGGAATTGAACTTGAAGATGATGAGCTTGAAAACGATAAACTTTTACATGCACCTGCCGGTGCTGCATATGTAATAAATAATATGGAAGAAAGAGACAAAGATCTTATAAATGCTATAAGATACCATACGACCGGCAGGAGACAAATGTCTCAATTGGAAAAAATCGTCTATGTAGCAGATTTAATAAGTGCCGACAGAACTTATGATGATGTGGAAGTTGTGAGACAAAAGGCAAAAAAATCATTGGATCAAGCGATTTTTTACATTATATCTTTTCAAATATCCTATCTCGCACAAAACAGTATCTTTATCGGAAAAAACACTGTTGACTTATACAATGAAATGTTAAAGGAGTTTTACAGATTAAATGACAAGTAAAGAAAAAGCAATAAAAATAGCGAATATTTTAGATACTAAAAAGGGTGAAGATATATCTTTGCTCGATTTGACTTCTGTTTCCGACCTTGCAGATTATTTTGTTATCTGCACCGCAATGAGTAAAAACCATGTTAAAGCGTTAATCGATGAAGTTGAGTTTGAACTTGAAAAAATTGATATTAAGCCTAATACTAAGTCTTATAAGGCTGATGATTGGCAGGTTATAGATTATTTTGACGTCTTGGTGCATGTGTTCACCGAAGAAAGTCGTGCAAAATATGATTTGGAAGATGTTTGGAAAAAAGCAAAGAAAATTAAAATAGGTGATGACAATGAGTAACTATGATTTCAAAAAAGTTGAAAAGAAATGGCAGGATTATTGGGATAAAACCGGAGTGTTTTATGCAAAAGATGATTCCGGTTTGCCAAAGTTTTATGCTCTTGTTGAATTCCCGTATCCGTCGGGACAAGGACTTCATGTAGGTCACCCGAGGTCCTACACGGCTCTTGATGTCGTTGCAAGAAAAAAGCGCTTGCAGGGATACAATGTTCTGTATCCTATGGGCTTTGATTCTTTCGGTTTACCGACAGAAAACTATGCAATCAAAAACAATATTCATCCTGCCTTTGTAACCGAAAAAAACATCGAAAATTTCAGAAGACAGCTAAAATCTCTCGGTTTTTCTTTTGACTGGAGTCGTGAAGTCATAACATCCGACCCATCATATTACAAATGGACTCAGTGGATATTTTTACAGATGTTCAAACATGGGCTTGCCTATAAAAAAGAAATGAATGTAAACTGGTGCACCGGTTGTAAATGTGTCCTTGCAAATGAAGAAGTTGTAAACGGTGTATGCGAAAGATGCGGAAGCTCTGTCGTGCATAAGGTTAAGAGTCAGTGGATGCTTAAAATAACAGAATATGCCGACCGTCTTATAGATGATTTGGACGAGCTTGATTATATTGACAGAGTTAAGATTCAACAAAAAAATTGGATAGGCAGAAGTTACGGCGCAGAAGTTAAGTTTAAAGCCTATGACGGCTCCGATATAGTCGTATTCACAACAAGACCCGATACTCTTTTCGGAGCAACCTATATGGTTCTTGCTCCCGAACATAAATTTGTGGATCAGTGGAAAAAAGATATAACAAACTTCGATGAAGTTGAAAAATACAGACAAGAATGTTTGAAAAAATCGGATTTTGAAAGAACGGAGCTTGTTCATGATAAGACCGGAGTCAAACTTGAGGGAATATATGCGATAAATCCTGTAAACGAAAGCAAAATTCCCGTTTTCATTTCCGACTATGTTTTGTCAACTTACGGAACGGGTGCGATTATGTCTGTTCCCGCTCATGATGACAGAGACTATGATTTTGCCAAGAAATTTAATCTTCCCATTATTCAGGTGGTCAGCGGCGGAGATATCGAAAACAAAGCACATACTTCCTGTAATGACGGTGTAATGATGAATTCCGGATTTTTAGACGGTCTTACGGTTGATGAAGCGAAAGAAAAAATAATACAATTTTTAACTGAAACGGGGAAAGGCGAAAAGAAGACAAATTATAAACTTCGTGACTGGATTTTTTCTCGTCAAAGATATTGGGGAGAGCCTATTCCCATGGTTTATTGTGAAAAATGCGGATATGTTCCCGTTCCTGAAAGTGAACTGCCGATTGTTTTACCCGATGTGGAAAGCTATGAGCCGACAGATAACGGGGAATCACCTCTTGCAAAGATTGATTCTTTTGTAAATACAAAATGTCCAAAATGCGGTGCCGATGCAAAAAGAGAAACCGACACAATGCCACAGTGGGCGGGTTCTTCATGGTATTATCTGAGATATTGCGATTCTCATAATGACAAAGAAATTGCAAGTGCCGATTCGCTTAAATATTGGATGAATGTCGATTGGTATAACGGCGGTATGGAACATACCACTTTGCACCTGCTTTACAGCAGATTTTGGCATAAATTTCTCTACGATATAGGAGTTGTTAATACAAAAGAACCATATCAGAAGAGAACAAGCCATGGAATGCTCTTGGGTGAAGACGGTCAAAAAATGTCTAAATCAAGGGGCAATGTTGTAAATCCCGATGATATAATAAATGAATTTGGAGCTGATACACTCAGACTCTATGAAATGTTTATCGGAGATTTTGAAAAGGCGGCACCCTGGAATACATCAAGTATTAAAGGCTGCAAAAGATTTTTGGATAAAGTATATGGTCTTAAAGATTTAATCGTCGACAAAGACAGTTACAATCTTGATTCTTCGATGCATAAGACAATTAAGAAAGTTACCGAAGATATAAACAGCTTAAAAAATAATACCGCTATTGCAAGCCTTATGACTTTGGCAAACGATTTTTACAACAATAAAGGCGTCACAAAGGCTGAATTTAAGACCCTGATTATTCTTTTAAATCCCTTTGCACCTCATTTGACAGAGGAGCTTTGGCAGGAAGCCGGATTTGAAAAAACTTTGTCAGAATCTGCAACTTGGCCCGAATATGATGAGTCTAAGTGCAAGGAAGAAGAAATAACCATGCCCGTTCAAATCAACGGTAAAATAAGAGAAAAAATCTTAATCTCACCTGAGGCAAGTGAAGATGAAGTTTTTGAAGCTGTATTAAACAGTGAAAAGATTAAAACAATGCTTGAAGGCAAAGAGATAGTTAAAAAGATTTTTGTTAAGGGTAAGATTATAAACATAGTCATTAAGTGAGGTTATGATGTCGGGATTATTAAAAAACTTGAGAATGGGAAGCAATGAACTTGCTTTGTGGGGTGCTAAAAACAAAGATAATATTATTTTTGGCGTTTTAATCATTCTTATATTTTCAATAATATTACCGATATTATTGCATCTGTTTGTTGGACTAATAAAAAAGTTACTCAAAAAGCAAAAACTCGGAATAGCGGGAATACAAAGGAAAATCGAATTTCCCATTTACTCACTGTTAGTTTTTACAGGTCTGTATATCGGCTGTAAAACTATGAAGTTTCCGCCTAAAATAGACAGCTTCTTAGATGTTTTATATAAAATTGTATTAATCTGTATTTTCTCTTGGATTTTATCTAATTTATCCAGCTATGTTGTAAGACCTTTGCTTAAAAATACAAGCGTAATGAGTGAAACAACGGTGATCTTTGCTTCTAATTTTCTTAAAATTATAATTATTATAATCGCTACGGTTATGATAATTTCTGAACTCGGTTACAATATAAACGGTATTATAACCGGCTTGGGACTCGGAGGTTTGACCTTATCTCTTGCGGCGAAGAGCACGGCGCAAAATTTCTTTGCTTCGTTTTCCATAGCTTCTGATCAACCTTTCGCAATCGGTGACCTTATAAAGACGTCTTTTATTGAAGGAACGGTTGAGGATATAAATATGAAAAGCACAAAAATCAGAACAAACTATGGAACGCTTGCGACAGTACCCAATTCCATGCTCTCTGAGAATGTAATAATTAATCTTTCAAGGTTCAATCATCGTCAGGTTCAAAAAGAGATAGTCGTCAACAGGGAAACACCGCATGAGATTTTAGAACAGGCGATAAGTAAGATCAAAGAAGCGATTTCAAGCACAAAATCGACGGAGGATATTTCTGTCGGCGTTGCGGGGTTTGACGAAAACGGAATAAAAATCGGAATAATTTATTACATAACAGAAAAATCAACAGACGAATATTTGAATTTGCAGAGTGAAATAAATTTAAAAATAAAAGATGTACTCGAAAAATTTGAAATTAAACAGAGCAAAACGGTTGTTGATATAAATTCAAAACAATAGATAACATAAAGAAGACCTTAGATTGTAAAGTTTAAGGTCTTTTATTATCTGAAATCTAATAGCCCAGTGATTAATAATCCCGGTCTACCGGGGAGCGGCATCAGGACCAAAAATCCGGGTTTTCCCCCCCACCGTAGCGGGCGATTATCAATCGCCCGTTGCCGTATTTTTAGATTAAATATTTTAATTTATACGTAAAATAAATAACGCAGGATTTATAATCCTGCGCTACCGGGAAAGGATTTCTAAATCAGCACCCGGGATTAATAATCCCGGGCTACCAGTTGGGTGAGGCGCCCTCCACCCCACCGTAGCGGGCGATTATCAATCGCCCGTTGCTGTATTTTTAGATTAAATATTTTAATTTATACGTAAAATAAATAACGCAGGATTTATAATCCTGCGTTATTTGGTCTGTATAATATCTAAATTACATTGTGTTCTTTTTGCTCATCTTTTTTACAACTTCGTCAGCCTTATTCAAAACAAAGAAAAGCACTGTCGCTTCAATCGGTATAGTAATCAGTATTCTGACAAGTCTCTGCGACAAGTAGAAAAGATATCCTTTTCCGTATAAAACCGAAAGCCAAAGGGGAGTTAAACCTAAGCTGATGACTACATTGACAGTAACAACGGCAGCTAAAATTCTTCCGAAAGTCAATTTCTTTTTAAACAAAAACAGACCATATAAAAATCCGGTTAAGAAATTGTTGAAAGTGAAACCTACAAAAAATGCACCACCGTCATTTTTTATCGCAAAATTCAATAAGTCTACAATAATACCCATGAGTCCGGCTAAAATCGGTCCGTATAAATAACCACAAAGGGCAAAAGTTAAAAAGCCCAAAGTAATTCTGCTTGTCTGTGATAACAGAATTGTTGTGAAAAAGTGTAAAACGGTGTGTAAACTTGCCAAAACAGCCGTTCCGGTTATTGCCTTTAAATCCTTTAACTTTTTAATTGCTTCTTTAAACATAAAAATACCTCCATGCTCCTTATTTGCCACATGAAAGTATAGATACATGTAGCAGCGGGATGCGACAACAACACCGTCGATTTTCATCATTCGTCCTTTTGACAACTCCCCGTTCAAAAGGCACTGCTTTTTAAATAAAAAACGCATTGCTGTCTACTCTGCATATTTTTTATAAATATATCATAGATATCAATTTCTAGCAAGTTAATAAATATAGCTTTGTTGTTTTTTTAAAATATAATTTATATATTTGAATTGACTACTTGATGTAAAATATATTTGTATATTTAGGTGAAAAAGCTTAAGAGTTAAACGAAAATACTATCATATGGATGTGTTGATTATGTTTAATAAAAAAATCAAAATAAAGTCAATGATTATCTTTTCGTTGGGTTTTTGGGTACTTATATTTTCAATAGTTTTTCTTTCGATAAGGTTACATCCGAATTATCGCAAATATCAAAAGGAAAATTCAAAGATTATACCCGGGTATATCTTTGCGACAATATCACATACATCTGATAAAGAAGAAGAGGAAATAGGACGGGAAATATGTAATGATTTTAAGACTGTTTTATTGTTTAAAGATAAACGTTGCAAAGCTAAAGACAAACAATATTTAAACAATTATTACAATTTTGATAAGGAAATGGATGAAGATAGTTCTGATCGGTATAGAAAACGGATTTATTCGTGTAATGCTTCAACTGATTTTATAACATGTAAAACTTTTAATAAATATGGTTATGTTTGGATTAAATACAGTGCTGCAAGATATGGCTCTCCGGGCGAAAAAGACATGATTTGTGGCGTATTCAAAAGTTTGACGCTTTTTATTATAAAAAAAGATAATGATAAGTGGATTGTAATTGACGGTTATGAGACTCATTAAGTTAAAAACAGATGATTTTATCATCTGTTTTTTATTTGTAAACTGATTTGTCTTATATTTCAAACTCATATATAATAAATAAAAGAAATAAAATGTTATATGGAGAAGGCGATGAAAAAGTTCAATAAAAACTATCTTTTCGGTATCGGAACACTCGGGCGAGATATGGTATATGCTATGAGCACCATGTATATAATGTATTTTTTGACCGATGTTGTAAAAATAAGCGTAAAGGCGGTTGCAATCGTTACCGCAATTATTATGGCACTTAGGGTGTTTGATGCCGCAAACGATCCGTTTATGGGCTTTATCATCGACAACACTCATACAAAATACGGGAAATTTAAACCTTGGATTCTCGGCGGAACGATTATGTCGTCGATTATGACGGTTTTACTGTTTATAAATTATCCCGTCAAAGAATCTGTTTATTTGGTAATCTTTGGATTTGTATATCTGTTTTGGGGCATTGCATATACGGCTCACGATATCAGTTATTATTCCATGATACCCGCGCTTTCGTCGGACCAGCACGAAAGAGAAAAAATAGGATCAATCACAAGGATTTTTGCGGATATCGGTCTTTTTGCGACTGTTGTCGGCATTATTCCGATCACCAAAAAATTAGGCGAAATATTGGGCGGGGAAGATAAAGGATATTTTGCCCTTGCGACTGTTTGCTCGGTTATTATGCTTTTATTCGTTTGCCTTATGTGTCTGATTGTAAAGGAAGACAGAAGCCTTGACATAAAATCCCAACAGACACCTTTGAAAGAAATATTTAAGGTAATTTTCAAAAATGACCAACTTATGTGGGCGGTTATTTCAATGTGCCTGTTTACTATTGCCTACACGACGACTACATCTTTCGGACTCTATTATTTTGAATATATTTACGGAAACAAAGATATGTATTCGACATTTGCGATTATACTTGCTGTCAGTCAACTGTCAGCCTTGGCGATTTTTCCCGTACTTTCAAAAAAATTCGGCAGAAAAAAGATATATTCTTTGGGAACAATTTTAGTATTCTTAGGATATTTGGTATTCTTTTTCGCAAAAACTTTACCGATAATTGCTTTGGGAGGAGTTTTAATTTTTGTGGGCGAAGGATTCCTTCAAATTTTAATGCTTATGTTTATTTCAGACTGTGTTGAATACGGTGAATGGAAAAACGGAAAGAGAAACGATTCAATCACAATTTCTCTTCAACCTTTCATAACAAAATTCGGCGCCGCGATAGCTTCCGGAATTGTCGGACTTACAGTTGTTCTTGTTGACTTACATGATAAAACAGGTCCTTTAGATTTTTCGCCAAAAGATACCTTTGTTTTCAAACTCGGAATGTTAATCATACCGCTTATTGCAATTATAATAAGTTTTATCATTTACAAAAGAAAATTTATCATTGATGAAGAAATGTTCAAAAAGATTCAATCTGAACTTAAAGAGCGAAGAAATAAAAACTGACTCTTGCTTGTAAGCTGAATTTGTGCTATATTTTCTAATGTTATATTACTGACGGGGGTATAGCTCAGTTGGGAGAGCGCTTGAATGGCATTCAAGAGGTCAGCGGTTCGAACCCGCTTATCTCCACCAATATTTTTGATTTTTCGATAGAACTTTTTCAAGGGGAATAAATGAAAAGGAAAAAAATCCTAACAGTTGTCGGTGCAAGACCTCAATTTATTAAACTTGCGATGGTTTCCAAGGCCTTATGCAAAAATTTTGATGAGGTTATTGTACATACAGGTCAACACTATGACTACAATATGTCAGAGCTTTTTTTCGAGGATATGAACATTCCGAAACCTGATTATAATTTAGGAATTTCAGGTGGCAGTCACGGTAAAATGACCGGTGAAATGCTTATCGAACTTGAAGAAGTAATGAAAAAAGAAAATCCGGATATGGTTGTCCTAT
>QWCB01003927.1_pt1 | contig 17875 bp, 15 predicted proteins | sample 1972511 | NCBI WGS metagenome assembly QWCB01 (sample SAMN09866719, study PRJNA288562) | Human gut metagenome isolate term5_stool, whole genome shotgun sequencing... | isolation source: gut | host: Homo sapiens | place: USA: California
ATTCTTATTTTTCTTTTTCCGTTTCAGGTTCACTTCAAAGGAGAAGAAGAACCACGTTTCATATATCAGATACAACAGATAGAACGAGATAAACGTCAGCAAGAAAGCCTTGGCTTCTTCGCGTACTGCCAGACAATAAATCAGCAGCAGAATCAGCGAGAGAATCATTTTTATCATCTTCATTGCCAGATACAGCAGCGACAACTTCTGCGGAGCATGCCGCCGACACGCATCGAACATATAAATACTAAACAAACCGAAGATATAGAAATATACCGGTATAAACGGATATCCTCCGAAATAATGCCCCGGCAAGGCTATGTGTAAAATCACTGCTCCCGCTGCTCCGCTTAGTATAGCAAACAGCGTATTCAGTGCGATAAAATTCCGTTTAGTCTTACTAATGTTCACCATGTCGTTGTGTTTTTCTGCTGTATATTATCCATCTCGTCTTCCTTACGAGACACACACCGAAGCTGTCCCGTCACTCATTTCAACAAAACCACCCTGAATATCCAATGTATGCTCCTCGCCGTCCATCGTGGTATAACCCAACGTTCCCGCTTTCAATGACGAGACGATCGGCGCGTGTCCCGGCAGGATAGAAAACGATCCTACCGTTCCCGGCAGTGTGACAATCTTCACTTCTCCGTCGAATACGCTCTTTTCGGGCGATACGATACTTAAATGCAATTCTTTCATCATGGAATGTTGTTTCGATTACTTTTTCGCTTGTTCCAGCAATTTCTTGCCTTTCTCTATCGCTTCTTCAATCGTGCCCACGTTCAGGAAAGCCTGTTCGGGGAGGTTGTCTACCTCACCGTCGAGAATCATTCTGAACCCTTTGATTGTATCCTCGATGCCTACCATCACGCCCGGAACGCCTGTAAACTGTTCGGCAACGGCAAACGGCTGCGAAAGGAAACGCTGCACACGGCGCGCACGGTTCACGACCAGTTTGTCTTCTTCCGAAAGTTCCTCCATACCAAGGATGGAGATGATGTCCTGCAATTCTTTGTTGCGCTGCAAAATCTGTTTCACGCGCTGTGCTACGTCATAATGTTCCTGTCCCACGATGTGCGGGTCAAGGATACGGGACGTAGAAGCCAGTGGATCGACAGCCGGATAGATACCCAATTCCGTAATCTTACGGTCGAGCACGGTCGTTGCATCCAGATGGCTGAAGGTTGTTGCCGGAGCAGGGTCCGTCAAGTCATCCGCAGGCACATATACTGCCTGTACGGAGGTGATAGAACCTTTCCGGGTGGAAGTGATACGTTCCTGCATCGCACCCATTTCCGTGGCAAGTGTCGGCTGATAACCAACGGCGGAAGGCATACGTCCCAGCAGAGCCGAGACTTCCGAACCCGCCTGCGTGAAACGGAAAATGTTATCGATAAAAAACAGGATATCACGTTTCTCACCTTCCTTGCCGGCATCACGGAAAGATTCCGCTACCGTCAGTCCGGACAATGCCACAGAGGCACGTGCGCCCGGAGGCTCGTTCATCTGTCCGAAAATCAAGGATACCTGCGACTTTTCCAGTTCATTATAGTCTACTTTCGAAAGGTCCCAGTCGCCCTTCTCCATACTTTCCTTGAAAGCCTCGCCGTAGCGGATAACGCCCGACTCGATCATTTCACGCAGCAAGTCGTTACCTTCACGGGTACGCTCGCCGACTCCGGCAAATACGGAAAATCCGTTATGTTTCTTGGCAATATTATTGATCAGTTCCTGAATAAGTACGGTCTTTCCTACACCGGCACCGCCAAAGAGTCCGATCTTGCCACCTTTGGCATACGGCTCCAGCAGGTCGATTACTTTGATACCCGTGAAGAGTACCTCCTGCACAGTTGTCAAATCTTCAAACTTTGGGGGATCACGGTGGATGGAATATGCGCCTGTACGGTCGAGACTCTTCATACCGTCGATAGAGTCGCCCACTACGTTCATCAGTCGTCCTTTAATCTGTTCGCCTATCGGCATTGTGATCGGGCCTCCGGTGGGATACACCTTCATGCCTCGCTGAAGTCCGTCAGTGCTGTCCATAGCCACGGTACGAACCGTATTCTCGCCGATGTGTTGCTGAACTTCTACAACCAGTATTTTGCCGTTTGGCCTCTTTATCTCCAGTGCGTCGTGAATGCTTGGCAGCATTAACTCTGTGTCCGTACCTTCAAAGTACACGTCGACCACAGGGCCGATCACCTGTGAGATATGTCCGATAATCTGTGACATAAGCAATCTTTATTTATATTATTCTTTCTTTACCTATCGAATTTTAGTAGCATGACAAGGAACGTTTCGCGTTTTATCTACTTTAATCTACTATAGTAAACAGTTAAATTTAGCTTTTGTTCAATCATGCCCGATTTCTTTTTAACAAAATAGTTAAATAAACAACCGCGCAAATGTAGAAACAAATTAGCATCGTTGTTCTTCCTTTTTCATTATTTGTCGTTCAATAACACTTGTTAGGCCAACAAAGACTACAAACAGACCAATATCGGAACATTCCAATTACGATTGTATAGTAAAATAAGCCTGTTAGTTATAAAATATCATTAAAACTATGACTTAACATCAAGTTTTCCCATTCAACGGTAATATTCAAACACTTAAACGAGTGATAAAATAGTAGCATATGCAACTAGTTTTATATCCGGGCACGTACATCCTATTAAACACTCCCCATTTGCCTGAAGCGGAAAAGTTTTCGGCAAGAAAATTATAAATTCCTTAATTTTGCCACTTTGTTAAATGTCAGCAGAAAAAATAAGAAGCAAAAAACACTCTTCTGATAAAAAAAGAAGAAATTTGCTGCATTATTAATCCTAAAAATTATGGTAAAAAAAACCTTTTGGCTTTTGCCGAAAAAATCGGCAACTTTACGTTAAACGTAACAATGGTAGACAAAGCAGGCAATCCGTTGACAGTAGATGATATATCTCAATGTCACCTACCCGGATTCCCCATCTTATTCACTCAAAATGAATTACTTGAAATCCTTGCAAAAGAGATTTTCAAGCAACAGTTTCTTTGGAAATCCGTACAGGATAAAGACATCAAAGAGTGCAACAAAGAAGAACGGATCATCAAGCAGATACCGCTGATGCCACGCTGTCCGGATGTACTGAAAGGGCTGTTCCATTGCATCGAAATCCGCGACGAACGCTCTCCGAAGCATGCCATAGCCTATAAAAGCTGTCTGGGAAAACTGGAGGAGATGGTGAAAGACCAATGGGACGATTGGAACAGAAATCAGTCCTAATAATCGATTTGGTAAAAAAAGAGAAGTTCCTACCTTCGCAGCCGGAAGCCCGTGATAACTACACCACCCGCTTCCGGCAACTTATATATTATATTTCAAATGAGAAAGCACATGTACCAAGTGTCACTATTTATCAACACTTGGAGTAAAACTCCCACGACTATAACTTTTGAAGATTTTTTCGCAATGGTACGCAACGGACATTGGAAAGTGCCTACGGAAGGCCACCGCAGCTGTCTGGCAAAAGACCGCAAACACGACGCGCAAACCATCAAAGACAGCATGGCATGTGTCATCCCCGCAGGCATATGCAAGAATGGACACGCAAAAAACAACCTTACCTCCCTGTCACTCGCACTCTGCATCGACATCGACCATACGGACGAACAGACAAAGGATATTTTCGTACGTGCCTGCCTGCTCGAATACGTACTGGGAGCGTTTATCAGCATCTCCGGACGTGGTGTTAAGTTGTTCATTCGTATAGATATCGATGGAGTAAACGATTATCCTGCCATTTATGAAGCGACGGCAAAGCTCGTTTCCACCGTTCTCGGCGTAGAGAACGACGGGAAATGCAAGGATATCACCCATCCCTGCTTCGGATCATACGACCCGGACGCATACTACAACGGTGACGCAAAGGCCGTCAACGACTTTCTGCCGAACGGTGCACTCACTCCGCGCGTCACCTACGCTCCCGTCACTTCCGCTCCCCGTACCACCTGCACTCCCACCTCTTTCTCCAACGGACATCCGCCTGCGATGCCGGGTAACCGGATTTCCGCCGCTCCCTTCGTACAGTCCTACCTCACCCTCTACCCTGCCGCAACGGGCGACCGGAACGGAACCGTTTTCCGGCTCAGCTGCGCTGCCTGCAAACGCGGCATCGACCGTAACGAACTGACCACCGAATTGGTTCGCACCTTGGAAGAAGACAACTTCCGTGAACCCGAAATCACACGTACTGTAAAATCAGCTTACCAGAATGTAATGACTGCGGCAGAGACGGAAAGCTTCGAAAATCCTCCTTCAAATTCCAGTAAAGTCCAAAAGTCCGTTATAGGATTTTCAGAAAACGAAAATCCGGCAGAAAAGGAGGATGAAATCATCGGAGAAGAGCTCAGAGAGCAGACTCCGACCTTTCCTGACGAAATTTACGATCTCATTCCCGCCATCTTCAAGGAGTGCGTCTCCATCGCAAGAGACGAGCGTGAAAGGGACGGACTCTTGTTGTCATGTATTACCACGATAAGCAGCATGCTCCCCAGTGTAAGCATCCGCTACAACCGACGGAATTATCAGCCCAATATCTACTGTATCGTCGTAGCTTCCTCCGGTGCCAACAAGAACCTCATCGGCTATGGCATACGCCTGCACAAGCACTATTGTGAGTATTGGGAGAAGCAGAGTCTGAAGATCGAAAAGGAATACAAGAAAGCACTCAGGGACTACACCCTCTCCTTGCAGGCGATACGCAAAAAGAATACTGCCGCCACCAACCTGCCGGACGAACCGGAGGAGCCGAAGCTGGCATTTCCGCTGATCCCTGCCGACATCAGCCGTGCACAGCTCATCACTCACCTCATCAACAACCAAAGTTGTTCTTCCTTGCTCACCAGTACCGAAGCCAGCAGCGTCAGCACAGCCCGCAACCAAGATTACGGACACTTCGACGATATCCTCTGCAAGGCATTCGAGCACGAACTGATCAGTTCGTCCTACAAGATCAACGGACGACATCCGCTGAAAGTGGAATATCCCTCCCTGTCGGCTTTTCTCACCGGTACTCCATCCAGCCTCATTTTATTCATCCCGACCATGGAGACAGGGCTGTACAACCGCTTTCTGATCAATACCTTCAGACTTCCGGCAGCATGGCAGGATGTGTTCGCGGAGGAAAAGGTGCGGGCGGACGATCTCTTCAACGAGTTGTCCATGCGCTTCGCACAGATGGCATTGTTTCTGAAAGATTCTCCTACGGAAGTAAAGCTGACAGATACACAGAAAAAAGAATTCAACCGGGTATTCACGCAACTGCTCAAAGATACGGACCAGTTAGGTAATGATGACCTGCTGGGGGTGGTGAAACGTTATGGAGTGATAACGGCACGCATCTGCTGCATTTTCTCCACCATCGACAAGGGAACCATGAGAATGGAAACACCCGAAGTATACTGCTCGGACGCACATTTCAAAGCAGCGCTCGCCATCGTGCTGTGTTGCTTCGAACATAGCAAACCGGTCAGTACTTCGGTAAAAAGCTCTGCCGAAGATACGAAACCATTACAATCGCCCGATAATCTCTCGCGACTTCTGACGAAACTCAAAAAGAGTTTTTCAGCCAAAGAAGCATGTGCTTTGGGAGAGGAATTGAACCTCTCAAGAAGCACCGTTTACTACTTATTGAATAAAGGCATTAAAGCAGGGAGAATCAGCAAGTTAGGTCACGGTTCGTATATTCTGAAAATCTAATATGGACTTTCTGGACTTTACTGGACTTTGAAAGGGGAAATTCGTGACTTTTACTTCATTGTCACAAGAAAAAAACAATAAGTCTTATTAGCATATCGAAATTAGCTATTAGCAAAAACAAATTAGCTAATAGCTAATAGTTCTTTATTATTTCTGATCCATCCCCGTAGTTTCTGCATGGCATAAATCAATGGCAAATGTGGATTGTACTTGTGAGCCAGCTCCGACTTCAAATACGGACGGATGACAAACGGTTCTTCTTCCGCTTCTTCTTTTTCTGTTTTCATATCGTTGTTTTTAAGTTCTTTCGTACTTCAAATATACTAAAACATATTTGCGCACACAAGCAAACAAGTAAAATAAAATCAATCAGAAAGAAAGTAAATACATTCTGAAAGAAAGTACGACGAAGTACGATAAAGTACGTATTCTCATGGCTTAATAATAGGCTACCTTTGACACATCGAAAGAAAGAAACAGAGCTCATTCTCTCTCCCGACACTGATCGAGTGACAGCAATCAGTAATTATTAATTTATATTTTTCTAAATCTTTAATTTATCATCATGGCAATACCATTTAAAAGAATGGGTCGTAAAGACCCGCGAAAAATTGACGGGGTGCTGAAGTACCACCCCCAACTGGTGACGATGGGCCAAAGTGTAGACCTTGACGGCATCGCCTACATCATGAAAGACAAGAGTTCCCTCTCCCTGGGCGACATCCAAAGCGTACTGACCAACTATGTGGAGGCAATGCGAGCGGCGCTCTTCGACGGAAAATCGGTCAATATCAGAGACTTCGGTGTATTCAGCCTATCCGCCCATACGCTGGGAGCAACCACGAAAGAAGAGTGTACGGTGAAGAATATCAAATCTATACAGATCAACTTCCGCCCTTCCAGCAGCGTCCGCCCCAACCTGACGTCTACCCGTGCCGGTGACAAGATCGAGTTTCTCGACCTCGAAGCCCCGAAAAAGAAGAAAGGCGACGGATCAGGAGAGGACAACACCCCCGGTGGCGGTGGAAACGAAGGCGGCGGAGGCGACGAGGAAGCTCCGGACCCGACAGTGTAAGAAGTGGAGAGTTGAGAGTTGGTAATCAATGTACGAGGGATTGATAGTTAGAATTAGTGGCTTTATGAGGAAGATTCATTTAATTGTGATTCACTGTTCTGCAACGCGGGCAGACAAGGAGTTGACGGCTTTTGATCTGGATACGATGCACCGCCGGCGGGGATTTAACGGGACAGGTTATCATTACTATATCCGCAAAGATGGAACAACGCATCTTACCCGTCCGGTGGAACGGATCGGGGCACATGCGAAAGGTTTTAATGCGGAGAGTATCGGAATTTGCTACGAAGGCGGTCTGGACTGCCGGGGACGCCGCATCAGTTGCAAGAGAGATTTCCCGGTTGCCGGGTGTGCGGTCATCGCGACTTGTCGCCGGATCGCAATGGGAACGGTGAGATTGAGCCGGAGGAGTGGATCAAGGCGTGCCCGTGCTTTGAGGTAAAGGAGGAAAGTTATCGGGAGTAATCGGTCATTCGGTAATGATTCACTTAGTAATCAATCATATAAAGAGTCGGAAAGGAGGTGTGTAAAGTTATGGCAGTCAAGAGATCCCTTTGGGATACCATTTTGAAAGTAGTCATCGCAGTGGCTTCGGCAGTGCTGGGTATTGTAGGCGGTAATGCGATGAGTCTGTAAGATCAGAGAAATAACAATGTCATAAACGTGAGAGAGAGGATGCAGGTTCAGACTTCTGTCCTCTCTCTTTATTTATAAATCTAAGTACAGTATTAACGTTGATATTCTTCCTAGAAAGAAGGAGTTATCATCAGAAGTAGTAGCGCAGCCCACCCAGCAGGTTAAAGCGGGTGATTCCACAACGTTCGTCTTCTTTCAGCAGCATCCAGTCCTGTTTGGGCATACTTCCACCGATCCCGTTCAGAGTCAAGCCGAGTCCCCAATTAGATGAAAGCATGTACTCAAATCCTAATGTGGCATGAAGGCCGAATCCGGCAGCATTGTAGAAAGGATCATGATAAAGGAAAACGCCGACACCAACGCCTGATTTTAAGATCCATCTGTCAAATTTTGTACGGCTTACCCACTCCGGAGCTATATAGGAGAACATCATATCGCCACCGGAGAATGACTTCTTGAAACCAGCATATTGAAGTCCGATTCCCATCCCACCGTTCCAGACATGTTCGTAAGCGAGTTTCCATTCAACTCCTCCTTTCGAATCTAACGCCCTACCGTTGATATCATAAATCTTGCTGATCACCCATCCATATCCGAAGCTCGCTTCAAACGTGTTGGCAGGCGCTTTTCTGCTTTCTGCATAGTCTTTAGCAATAACCAGGTCGAGATCTATTACGTCTTGTACAGGATTTGTTTTCAGTGTATCCACACTTTTATCCGACAACCGCAGCATCAGTCCGGAAATCTGATGACAGGAACTTCCCCAAAAAGAAGGTTTCTGGTGATTAGTGATGGCGAGTCCATTGCCACCAATCTTTCCTGTAGCCTCTTGTGCAAGATGTAATACCTGATCATAACGGCAATTCGTAGAAGTACCCCGATCCACTACTGATACACGCCCGATAGTCTCGGCTGTATTGGGCACTTTTTCTCCCAAACCGATGACATAGACCGAATCTGCCGGAATAATATCCGGATAGGTTCTTACAATGTTAGTGACCACTTTAGGTGAACAGGAAGTCAGTAATAGCATAGCAGTAGCTGCCAATAGTTTAGTCTTTTTCATGTTTTTCATTATTAGTTATATAAGAGAAGATGATGAGAGAGAATCAAAAGCAATATTCACTATCCTTTTGCTTTTGACTCACTCTCATTCTTTTTATTTAGTATACCTCTACTTTCTCGGCGATTCGTTTCGCTTTATCACGCAACGCATCCAGATCGGAGTTCAGCGGTGCATAGCAAAGTACGACTCCCATGCGACGGTTGACGCGGGTAAACGGCTTGCCGAAGATGCGCAGATAAGTGTCTTCTTCTTTCGTCACTTCTTCCATGCCACGATATTGAGGACGTTCCTGACTCGCTATCGGAGAAAGGATAACGGCACTTGCACCGATCCGCTCCTGCTTGATGCCGGGGATGGGCAGGCCGAGTACGGCACGCAGGTGAAGTTCGAACTCATTCAGATTCTGCGTTCCTGCCAATGTCACCATGCCCGTATCGTGCGGACGGGGAGAAAGCTCGGAGAAGTAGACTCCGTTTTCATGGCTCAGGAAGAATTCCACTCCCCAAAGTCCGGCACCAGTCAAGGCACGGGTTACTTTTTCCGCCATTTCTTCGGCTTCTTTCAAGTGTGCAGGGTCGATGTGTGCAGGCTGGAAACTCTCACGGTAGTCACCGCCTTTCTGTACGTGTCCGATAGGAGGACAGAACAGCGTAGGTCCGTTTTTCTGTGTAACGGTGAGCAGGGTGATTTCACTGTCGAATTTGATAAATTCTTCGATGATCAGTTCGCGGATATCGCCACGGCTGCCACTGCATCCATATTCCCAGGCATGTTCAAGCTCGTCGGCACTCTTGACGAGAGACTGTCCTTTGCCGGAAGAAGACATCAACGGTTTGACGACACAAGGGAAACCGATTTTGGCGGCTGCTTCCTTCAGTTCGTCCAGTGTCTTGGCATAAAAATAGTTGGCTGTTTTCAAGCCGAGTTCTTTGGCGGCAAGGTCACGGATCGCCTTACGGTTCATCGTGAAGTTGACGGCACGGGCACTGGGCACTACCTGAATTCCTTCTTTTTCAAAGTCATAGAGACGCTCTGTGCGGATGGCTTCTATCTCCGGAACGATGATGTCCGGATGATGTTTTTCTACAACGCGTCCCAATGCTTCACCGTCCAGCATGTCGAAGACTTCAAATTCATCGGCAACTTGCATAGCAGGTGCTCCGGCATAAGAATCACAAGCAATGACGTGTTGCCCCTTGCGCTGTGCAGAGATCACAAACTCTTTTCCTAATTCTCCGGAACCGAGTAACAGTATTTTCTTCATTATTTTGAGTGTTTTATGTTAGTGATGCAAAATTAGTATATTTCTTTTTATTAATGACGTACCTTAGGATATTTATTGTGGAAACGGAAACCGAGTCCGAGCATCAGATAGTTGGGCGTCTGGAAGTTCTGCAAATTGTATCCGATGTGAAGAAAGGAACTGCGGGTAACGGCTATTTTCAATGCAAGAATCTGGTAGAAGCCTCTCATATCGCCACGGCTGAGCACGTTGGCTCCCATGCCGACACCGATGGTAAAATAAGGCATCACATATTCCGCACGTCCCGAAAGTCCCAAGGCCAGCTGATGCTGAATGCCCGGTTTCAGGAACTCACGTTTAGAACTGCTGCTCCCATATTCCACAATTACATCTTCCCTATATACATTGGCACTGCCATCATAAACACCGTCCAGTGAAGCTCCCACGCGAAATTTATAACCCAGATTATACATCGGGGCAAAATTGAATCCGGCAACGGGATACGCATTGGGAGATGCGATCTGCTTCTCTCCTACCCACACTCCCTTTCGACGCCATGACCCGAACAGCACGACATCATAACTGATATGCCGGGGAAAACGGGTGGTGACAGGCTGATAGAGTGATTTCGAGAGGTCTTCTTCCGTACGATTGAAATTGTAGACGAGTCCGATCTTGGCTCCGGCAGTATTGATTCCCGCATTCGGGAATTTAGTGTTACCATTGGAGAAGTGCGTGAAATCGCCTCCGACAATCAGATCGAAGTAACGGGAAAACGCCCAGTTTATGTAAACTCCGGCATTGATATAAGCATTCATCCGTGAACCGACCGCACCATTATAGGAATTATAATAATTGTCGTATGGCTTCCATCCGGCGGACAAACCGAAATTCCACTCATAATTGAGCGAGGCACGGGGAGAGAAACGGGCAATTCGTGCTCCTTGAAACACATAGAATGAGAAAGGATCGCCCAACTGTTTTTTATCACCAAAGGTGGTAAGGGACACACCGATACCCTGATAAGCTCCACCGTAAATACGGTCGGCACAAGTATTGGGGCGAAACTTGAACGAGTATTTCAAGTGGGCGGCAAACGATGTCTGAATCGGTTTCCAGCGTTCGTTCTCTCCTTGCAGGAAGGGGTTGGTAGGAAATACATATTGCGGACGGGCTTCCATTCCCAAACGATGGATAAAACCAGAATACTCCTGCCCTGCCAAAGGAGTCTTCGGCAGGCAAAACATGATGGAACAAAGAGCGATGGTTTTCCATCTCAGGGTCTTGTTTCTCATAGTGCCGTCATTGTTAGTCTCCAGATCCTGACGGTTTCATAAATCAAGGGTCTCAATAAACTTGGCAACATGATAACCATCCATCAGTCCGTGATGACAAGTGACGGAAATGGGGAGCATCAACTTCTCTCCTTCCCGAAAGTATTTTCCGGTGGATATTTTGGGGACGCTATCGCCCGAACGCATGTTCGTAGGGTGTTTCATATCTGTAAAGGCCAGCCATGGGACAGCCGAATAGTGAATGGCGTTGGGATGGAAAGTTCCTCCTTTGTTCAGTCCGGTGGTGGCTTGCAGCCGCTCCATTTCGGTTTTCGCCTTACGGATAAAAGTGAGCTCATCGGGATCGTACTCAAAAGCGGCAAAAGAAAAAGTATGATCGGCACGCCCTACTGTCGCTTCGGGAAGAAGACTGTCATAGCAGACTACTTTGTCGCCCTCGATGCGGTAGCGAAATTCCTCGACTTTGCTTGCGGCAGTGATGATACGATGTAATAGTAAAAGAGAAAAGGAGACGCCTTTGTCTTTAGCCTCCTGATAAGAACGGGTACAGTCTACATGGACTGTCACTCCGAAAAAGGGATCATCGAATGCGCTGAAATGTTCAAAATGCTCTTTTCTGTTCCATGTTGCAATGTCAATGATCTTTTCTATCTGATTCATCCTAAATACTCTTTTTATTATAAGTAGTGACTAAAAAGTCGGTTGTATCTACACTAGGGCTGACTAAAAGTCGGCAGTATCTTAAATCTCCTCCTTCGGGAAGGAGGAGATTTAAGATAGTACTGACTTTTTAGTCAGCCTCTCAGATTTTGCTTTTACTTAATTAGTAATTATAATGATCGGGAGAGACATTTGTCTGTATCTGCCATTCGGACGACCGCGGAGGAGGAAGAATGACAGACTGGACCCAATCTTGTTTTAAATCCTACTGATGCTGTTCACGCAACAGGTCGTTCACCGTTTTCACCGGATTGAAAGTGGTAAGAGGAACTTCTACGAATACTGTGTTCCAGTCGCTCATCGCACCATTCCATAAGCCGGGAAGTTCAAGCGCTTTCAGGTCTTTTCCGTTCTTTGATTTATAAGAAATGAAGCCGGTCGCCTTATCTACATATTTCACCAGGTCGAATTTGTGACCTTTATAATCGCGTACGGCACAAACCAAGTCTACCGGATTGAAGTGCGTACCCTTTTCGAACATTTCCTTTTTGGCAGGATCGTTCATGTCGATCTGAGAGCTTTCGAGGATTTGCAGTGAGATAGTTCCGTCACTGTTATAAGCAAGGAACGGACCGCCACCCGGCTCACCTACATTCTTCACCATACCGCATACACGCATCGGACGGTTCAATTTGTTCTTCAGGTAGATCACCAGTTCGGCATCTTCGAGGTTCTTCGTTTCGGGATTCTTGCAGAAAAGTTGTTTTTGCAGGAATTGGAGAATTTCCATGATTTGCTCGTGCGTATACTTTCCGCTGTCGAGCAGTTCGAGGTATTCGAATGCCTTTTTCTGCAAGGACACGAGTACGCCGGCAATCAGTTTTTTATAAGTAACGGTGTCGGCTTTCAGTTTATCGGGTACTACGTTGTCGATATTCTTGATGAAGATAATATCAGCGTCGAGATCGTTCAGGTTCTCGATCAGTGCACCGTGCCCACCCGGACGGAACAGGAGTTTACCATTGTCTCGGAACGGCTGGTTGTCCATATCGGCAGCGATGGTGTCGGTATTTGGTTTCTGTTCGGAGAAGGTGATGTAATAGTCTACTCCGTAACGTTTGCCGAATGCTTCGGCTTTCTCTTCCACCAGTTTCTTGAAGAGTTCGCGATGTTCGGTAGAGACAGTGAAGTGTACGTTGACTTTACCACTTTTTCCGGCTGCATACATAGCGCCTTCGGCAAGATGTTCTTCCAGTGGAGTACGTGAACCTTCGGGATATTTATGGAATTTGAGCAGACCTTTCGGAAGTGCTCCGTAGTTGAGTCCGGCAGTTTCGAGAAGGGCAGCTACTACGGCTTTGTAATTACCTTCTTCCATCAGCCCCGGAATATCTTTTCCGGCTGTACGCTGACAAGCTACATTCAAGTCGTCATAGAAAGCAAAATCCTTGATTCCGTCGAAGAATGCCTGCTCAAACTTTGTAGTAGGTTTGTCATACTCTGCGGACAGAAACTCGAACAGATTCTTGAACATACGACTGGCAGCGCCCGAAGCAGGAACAAACTTCACGATGATTTTATCCGTATTCTTATAAGCATCCCATGCAGCCAGATATGCGTTCTTTTCTTCTGCGTCAGGAGCCAATATGCCTTTTTCTATGGAAGCGGCAGCGTCCAGTTTCAAATAAGGAAAACCCGTCTGGAAGCAAGCCAGCTGTTCTGCTATCTGCGCCTCCGTGATGCCTTTCTTGGCAAGCAACTCTTTGTCCTGTGTCGTTATCATAATATCTATTTTTATTAATTGATGCCCAAAAATACAAAATGTTATTTACTTCTTGCCGAATAACCGGGAAAAAAACTAATTTTACGTCGAATTAACAAGATTGAATATGGACGACTTTTTTACATCAGAGGAAAAGAAGGAGCTTTTTTCACTCTACAGGCATCTGTTGCAATCTGCCGGAGATACGATTTTCTGGAGGGATTGCCAAAAACTAAAGAAACATCTTATCAAAGCCGCCCAGTGTAACGGGCTGCAACGCAATAACTTCGGGATGAATCCCGTCATCAGAGATTTACAAACGGCAGTTATCGTAGCCGAAGAAATCGGCATGAAAGGTTCGTGCCTGGTCGGCATCATGCTTCACGAAATAGTGAAGGCACATATCCTGTCTATCGAAGAAGTGAATGCCGAATATGGCGAAGATGTAGGCAGTATCATCAAAGGACTGGTGAAAACAAACGAACTGTACTCCAAAAGTCCGGCGATAGAATCGGAGAATTTCCGCAATCTCCTGCTCTCTTTTGCCGAAGATATGCGTGTCATCCTGATTATGATCGCAGACCGGGTGAACATCATGCGCCAAATCAAGGATACAGGCAACGAGGAAGACCGGGTGAAAGTAGCGAACGAAGCTGCTTACCTATATGCTCCGCTGGCCCACAAACTGGGACTTTACAAGCTGAAATCGGAATTGGAAGACTTGTCGCTGAAATATACGCAGCGGGAAACCTACTACTTTATAAAGGAGAAGCTCAACGAGACGAAAGCATCCCGCGACAAGTATATCGCTTCTTTCATCGATCCTATCCAGAAGAAGGTAAAGGAAGCCGGACTGAAGTTCGACATCAAGGGACGTACCAAATCCATCCATTCCATCTGGAATAAGATTCAGAAGCAGAAGACTCCGTTTGAAGGTATCTATGACTTGTTCGCTATCCGTATCATTCTGGATTCCGAACCGGACCCGGCCAAAGAAAAGCAGGAATGCTGGCAGGTCTATTCTATCGTAACGGATATGTATCAGCCGAACCCGAAACGTCTGCGGGACTGGCTCTCGATTCCAAAGAGCAACGGTTATGAATCGTTGCACATTACCGTGATGGGCCCGGAAGGAAGATGGGTGGAAGTACAGATCCGTACCCGCCGGATGGACGAGATCGCTGAACGGGGACTCGCCGCACACTGGAGATACAAAGGTATCAAAGGGGAAACAGGACTGGACGAATGGCTGACTTCGGTACGTGAAGCGCTTGAAAATGCGGATAACGACTCACTGAAAGTGATGGATCAGTTCAAAATGGACCTCTACGAGGATGAGGTATTTGTATTCACGCCTAAAGGAGACTTATTCAAACTTGCCAAAGGAGCTACTGTGCTCGATTTCGCATTCCACATCCATAGCAAACTGGGATGCAAGTGTATCGGTGCGAAAGTAAACGGCAAGAATGTACAGCTCAAACAGAAACTGAACAGCGGTGATCAGGTAGAAATCATGACGTCGAATACCCAGACTCCCAAACAGGACTGGCTCAACATCGTGACGACTTCCAAAGCCCGCACCAAGATACGGCAGGCACTCAAAGAGATGGTAGCACGCCAGCACGATTTCGCCAAAGAGACACTGGAACGGAAGTTCAAGAACCGGAAGATGGAGTATGACGAAGCCACCATGATGCGCCTGATCAAGCGGCTGGGCTTTAAGAATGTGACAGAGTTTTATCAGAAGATTGCTGACGAGACATTGGATGTCAACGACATTCTGGACAAATACCTTGAACAGCAGAGACGGGACAATGACACGCACGATGAGATTGTGTATCGCAGTGCCGAAGGATATAATTTGCAGGCAACTCAGGAAGAACCTAGTTCAAAAGAGGATGTACTGGTCATTGATCAGAATCTGAAAGGACTGGAATTTAAACTGGCCAAATGCTGTAACCCGATCTATGGGGATGATGTATTCGGATTTGTAACCGTGAGCGGAGGTATCAAGATTCACCGGGCAGACTGTCCGAATGCCAATCAGATGCGCGAACGGTTCGGATACCGGATTGTTAAAGCGCGTTGGGCTGGCAAGTCAGTCGGTACGCAGTATCCTATTACGCTGCGCGTAGTAGGTCATGATGATATCGGCATTGTTACCAATATTACTTCCATCATTTCCAAAGAGAATGGAATCAGTCTGCGGTCCATCGGAATCAATTCTAACGACGGACTATTCTCCGGAACGCTTACGGTCATGGTGGGTGATACCGGACGACTGGAAGCGCTGATCAAAAAGCTGCGGACAGTGAAGGGAGTTAAACAGGTAAGCAGAAACTAAGCACTCTATGCTAACAACAAATCTGTTGACAGGTCTTTAATAAAAAGACTGGCATTATCTCCGTCAGGATAACGCCAGTCTTTTTATTTATGATAGACAATCATGTCACGGAAATAGTGCGAAACGATTTATCTCACTTTCTTTCTCTTATAATATGGATATGTAACCAGTATAAAGAAAATCAAAGCAATCACAGCTACCACCTGTCCTGTATAGAGCATCTTATCCGCTTCCAAATCGAAGTAACACGCAACAGCTATTCCGGATGCGAATCCGACTTCGCTGGCCAACAGATGAGTGGTATTTGCCGTACCCCGCTGACAATGATGTGACAGTTTCACGAACATGACCAGAAATTCCGGCATCACCAACCCCAGTCCCAAACCCAAGAGTATGGAAGGTACGCCTACCGGGAAACCGGAGGCCAGCAGAGTGATGGCTACAATCTCCAGTATGATGCCGACGAGCACCAGCCGCAGAGTTTTTTCTTTCAGAATAAACAGACGCGCCAGCAACAGGGAGGCAAGATATCCGATGCCTGTACCGACAAAGAACGGTATAGGGATTCCACTGCTTCCCAATACGGAATCGTTAAGGAAACGGTGTACAAGCGGAATCAACAATCCCGGAACGAAGGTGATCAGAATCATATTGATGGCAGGCACCCATCCACGCAACAGCAAAAAGCGATCGAATGAATAAAGCCTGGTCACAATCGGTGCACGGAAAGGCACATATACTCCGGATACCATCAAAACACCTGCTGCTCCGGTAATCACCGATACAGACAATAGATTTTTAAAGGAATAGCTCTGATAAAGCCAGACACCCAGAACAATGCCTATAATCATCCCCAGACGTGCCATCCAGGAGAAACTGACATTTCCGGCACTGCGAAGTGTAGCGTTCGTTATGTCAATGGCGAGTGTGATTCCTGCGGTGGTAGCGATTCCGAAAGCCAGTCCCTGTACGGTGCTCAACAAGATAAGTTCCGTGATGTTCGTCACAAAGGCGTATCCTGCCGTTGCTGCCACCATCGTGGCAAAAGAGAACATACATACGTACTTACGCTTATAAGCATCTACGAGATAAGCATGGAACGGACCGATAAGGAACATTCCTAAAGTGAAAAAAAGAAAGATCACTCCTGTCTGTGCCACCGGTACTCCGAGACGGTCTGCCATCTCAACGGAAAGTACCGGAAACAAGATATACAGGGAGATAAACAACAGCAAATTAGCTACGCATATCCGCATAAAATGAACTGTCCACAATTTAACTGCCATATACTGTTTTAATATTGTTCCTTCTCGTTAGGGAAGTCGCAATTCTTCACGTCGGATACGTAACGGCTGATAGCGTCAGTCATCACCGTATACAGGTCTGCATAACGACGTAAGAAGCGCGGACGGAATCCGTTGTTCATTCCAAGCATATCCTGAATGACCAATACTTGTCCGTCAACATGACCACCGGCACCAATACCTATAATAGGTATCGTCAGTTCGGAAGCCACACGTTCTGCAAGAGTAGCCGGTATCTTTTCGAGTACGATGGCAAAGCAGCCTGCCTCTTCGAGAAGATGAGCATCACGAATCAGCTTTTCAGCTTCGTTGTCATCTTTGGCACGTACCGTGTAAGTACCGTATTTATTAATAGACTGAGGCATCAGTCCCAAGTGTCCCATCACCGGAATACCCGCACTGATGATACGCTTCACCGTATCGATGATTTCTTCTCCGCCTTCCAGTTTCAAAGCATCGGCATGGCTTTCCTTCATAATGCGGATGGCAGAAGCAAGACCTTCCATTTCGTTACCTTGATAGGAACCGAAAGGCATGTCTACTACGACCATAGCGCGTTTTACGCCACGTACTACTGATTTAGCGTGATAAATCATCTGATCGAGAGTAATAGGCAATGTAGTCACATTACCCGCCATCACGTTCGAAGCGGAGTCGCCTACCAAAATTACGTCCATTCCCGCACCATCTACGATCTGTGCCATTGTGTAATCATAAGAAGTAAGCATAGATATTCTTTCGCCT
>QWCB01002027.1_pt1 | contig 17856 bp, 15 predicted proteins | sample 1972511 | NCBI WGS metagenome assembly QWCB01 (sample SAMN09866719, study PRJNA288562) | Human gut metagenome isolate term5_stool, whole genome shotgun sequencing... | isolation source: gut | host: Homo sapiens | place: USA: California
TCCTGCTCGGTGATGGCTTCTGGAGGAGGCGCCTGAAAGGGCTCACTGAACATGGCGAAAATTTCACTGGACTGCAATTTTTTGGCGCGCACCGGCAGGTCCTTTGCATAGGCCTGCTTTGCCTGCTCATATCGTAGCGTATTGCGCGTCAACCAGCTTTCGGTGGTAATCGTAAAGCCAGCCCTGCGCAGGCCGTCCTCTATGCTGACGTGCTCCCGTGAGTTGACACTCCCGGAGCCGGTTCCGCCCTTGACCGTTTGAACGGCTCCGTTGCCATACAGGGCGACCGGGGAGGGGGCCAGGGGAAGGGCACCATCGTTTTCCAACAGCACCATACATTCCCCGGCCAACGCACGGACCAATTTCGCGTGGTCCAGCTCCATCTGGGTCACGGCAGGGGAGGCAGATGCAAAAATCTTATTCATAAAAGCTCGCTCCCTGTGTTTTAAAAAGTCGCTGATGCAATCAGCTTGTGTAGAGTGGCGCATAGATGCTTCGGCTGAAAGGTCGATTTTTTGCAAGAATACCGGGGGAAAATTGGCGGGGCAAGGGCGGACATGTGCCGCCAGGAGGGGCTTGCCGCACGCTATAAAACCAGATCGCCCACATTGTAGCCCACGATTTTACCACCCCAGAAGCGGCGGATCAACGTCAGATGCGACGGCTGAAATGCAAAGTAAATCTGTTTAAAATGCCAGCGCAGCACCATGTTGAACCGCTGGTCGTCGGTCAGGGGCTCTTTGGATACATAGAGGTACAGTGTACCCACTTTGCTGGGGTCCCGGCGGTTGAACAGCTTTGTTCCAAATACGCCCACCTCGTGCAGCTCGTCCCAGCGGTATGATTTTGGGGGGAACCACAACAGTCTGCGCGAAATACCCTGCTCGTCCACGTGGACGACGGCGGCGTTTGCTGCCGCTCCGGCCAGATAAACGAAGGCCAAGGCCAGGCAGAGCAGAGCGGCGATCCGGCTGCCCACCGTCATCAGCGCCAGCGCGCTGATGAGAAAGCATCCTGCAAACAGGGCCAGCAGCACACATTTCACGGGGTCCACGGTGATGTTTTTGGACATGGCGCAACCTCCCATAAGCGTTGAATATTCGCCTTTGTTTGAGGCATGACAGAATGACGGATGGATTGCAGGCTTTGCGGCTGAACTCACACCAGGGGAATCCCGCCGGCATGAATGTGGATGGAACCGGAATCCGCCTCCACACAGCCGTCCAGATGGGCGCGCAGCTTTTGGCGCAGCACCTGAATCACGCCGGCGTATTCCGGAAGGGCGGCCATGTTTCGATTCTCCTCAGGGCAGATTTCGGTGTCTACAAAAAACAGGTCCTCATCTTCGGCGGTGGTATAGGCTCCGTCAATTCGGCTGCTCAGGTCCAGGCGATACCGCTGTGTCCGGATGCAGGCGCGGCGCGGCCAACCGCGGCCATCCGGCATCCGTCCAAATTCCAGGGCGGGAAAGGCGTAGCTGTCCGCCTCGCCATATCCGATCGTGGCGTAAACCTCCTGCGGATACTGTCCTGACAGCAGATCGCAGCCCTTAAACTGCGCCGGCGCTAGAATGTCCAGAAGGCCGAATATGGTGCGGGCCAGGTCGATATTGGAACAGATCTGCTTCACTCTGGAGCCCTTTTGGGCATCGGACATGTCCGGGTCGGCGATAATCAGGGGAACCCCCTGGCTGGCGCGGTGAAAGATGTGCTTGCCCACTCCGCGGCACTCGCCGCGCAGTGCGCCGTGGTCGGCGTTGATGATCAGAATCGTGTCCTTCAGCAAATCCTTTTGACGCAGGCACTCCAATATCTCACCCACCTGGTCGTCCACCCAGCGGACCAGGCCATAGTAGTAGGCCTGAATCATGCGAAGCTGTTCCGGCGACAGGGTGTCCAGGGTGACCACGGCGGCAAAGGCGCGCTCAAAATCGCTGAGCTGGCTGATGTCGGGAAGCGCGTCGGGAAAGGGCTGATCTGCATACAACAGCTCGTAGCCCCGCTTTAAAATAATGGGGTTGTGGGGCTGGGTATAGGAGACGCGAACAAAAAAAGGCTCGTGCTGCGCCTGAATCCAGGAGACTGCGTTGCGGGTTACCGTCTCGGGGCCATACTCCTTTCCTTCGGGGTAGACGCTTGCCAGATTAAAGCGGAGGGCCGGATTGCTGTTGATCTGTGGCAGCGCCCGGCTCTCCTCGCGCGTCAGCCCCAGGGACATATCGCTGCCGTCGCGGACGTCGACCTGAAACGGCTTCATGGGACGGGGCAAATGGGTCTTTCCAAAATTGGCGGTGTGATAACCGGCCTGGGCCAGGACCTGGGGAAAGGTGGTCACATCCCTGGACAGAGAAAAATTGGGAAGGGACGCCTCGTTGTGGTATACGCCGGTATCCTCGGGGTAGAGTCCGGTGAGCAGACTGGTGCGGGAGGGGACGCAGACCGGCGAGTTACAAAAGCAGTTTTCAAACAGCACGCCCTGTGCGGCGATGCTGTCAATATTGGGCGTCCGGACCGGCACTGCGGAATTGCCGTAGCACCCCAAAGCGTCCTGCCGCAATTCATCGCAGAAGAGATAGACCACATTTTTCATTTCGTATACGACTCCTTTGGGAATTTTATAAGGGAAGCTTTTGTGGAAATCCTGACGCAGTTCAAAGAAAGCCGGCGCGGTTTGGGTGGAACATACACCGCAAAACTGCGTGACAGGATTGGGTCGGCCGCTACAGGAGATCCTGGGCGGGCAAGTCTAAAACAGGCCGCATGGACAGTCTGCGCACCTCGCTTCCCCCTGAGATGCTGTTGAGCAAGGACCGGGCGGCTTCCACCCCCGCCTCGTAGTGGGGGAAATGGTAAGACACGCCGCGCTGATACCAGCGGGCAGTCTCTTCACTTTTTTTGGACAGATGCTCCGCGTGAAGTATGCGGGAGACAAGGTCTTGAAGCTCTCTGGAGTAAGCGATGATTGCGGTATCGGGATCGAAGATGTCCGGCAGGGCGCGGATCTCTTGGGCGCACAGCGCATCCAACCGCTGCATGTACAACAGGTCGGGATTGAACGTGTCGAGCCAATTGCTGCCCAGCGCCTGCATCTGGTGAATGCGGAGGAAAACGTCGTTTCGCTCCAGCAAGACGCCTCTGACCCCCTGCTCCCGCGCCACCTCGTTATAATTCTGGTAGACGGGCCGCAGGTATAGAAATTTCCGGTAGCCGTTTTTAATCAGATGGTCTATACGGACCCTGGAGGAGGCGTAGTAGTCGTAGGTCACGCTGCTGACGGAGGGGACGTTCTCCATACAGTCCACAACAGAGACCGGAATATCCCAATCCTGTAATTGCGCCAATTCCTCCTCCGGAATGTCCTCGCCCATCGAGGAGATGTAGAGCAGCCCGTCCGCCTGGCCGCTCATACAGGCGTGTATGCAGCCGGAAAGGATCTTCGGCGGCTCGTCATTGACCAGCAGGAGGCTGTATCCTTTCGTGGCCAGGTAAGAGCGGATTCCTTGGAGGATCGCCTGATAGCGGGCCAGCATCAGCGTGCTGCTGAGCCAGACGACAATACAATTGGTCTGGTTTGTTTTCAGCCGCTGCGCCGAAGTGTTTGGAATGTAGTGCAGCTCCTGGGCGATGGCCAGCACCCGGTCCCGGGTGGCCTCGGAAATGGATTTATTGGATGCCTTGTTTAAAATATAGGACACGGTAGCAGAGGAAACATTTGCCGCTTGCGCAATATCCTTAATGGTTGTGCGTTTAGACATAATAAAACGACTCCTCAAACAATATAAATGGCGCTCCGAATGATGCGAAAGCTTTTGTGGATTTCGCCCGGTCAGCTCCCCGACTTAAGTGAAACGTTTAATTTTATATTCATATTATATTTCTAAGGAAGCCCTACGTCTATTGGTCAATTATACAAAATATCTTGACATAAATCGGACAAAATGCGAAGTTTACAACGGCGAGGAAGTGTGATACACTAGCAAATGAAGTTAAACGAATAACCAAATAGTTAAATGGAGATGATGCAATGGGTCGCCGGCCTAATATACTGTTTTTTTTCAGCGACCAGCACCGGGGGGATTGGATGCCCTACGATCCCAAGCTCATGCGGGAACAGGGCGTGCCTGACCTGGAGCTGCATATGCCCAATATTCGGGGGCTGATGGAGCGGGGCACAACCTTTACCCAGGCATATTCTCCGGCGCCGGTGTGCGCGCCGGCCCGGGCCTGTCTGGCCAGCGGACGGCGCTACCGGAATTGCAGAGTATATCAGAACAATGTGAACTATGACCCCAAGCTGCCCTGCTTTTACGCCGCCCTGAGGGAACACGGCTACTTTGTGACGGGCGTTGGAAAATTTGACCTGAACAAAGCGGACCTGGATTGGGGGGATGGCTTTCATTCCCTTTTAAGGCAAATGGGCTTTTCCGACGCCAGTGACAGTGAAGGGAAAATGGATACGGTTTGGGCCGCGATGGACGCAGCCCCCGGTCCCTACGGCCGTATGCTGGCAAAACACGGCCTGCTGGATGCCTACTGTGAGGACATGGTTTCAAGAGGCCGCGGGGATACCCCGACTCCGCTGCCCGGCAAATACTACGCCGACAACTGGATCGGCGAAAAGAGCCGGGATATGCTCATGCGGCTGCCAAAGAGCCAGCCCTGGTTTATGCAGGTCAATTTCTCCGGCCCCCACGACCCCTGGGATGTGACCGTTGAAATGAAGGACAGGGTCAGGAACCGCCGCTTTCCCCTTGCCGCAGGCTGTACCAAGCCGGAGGAGAATCAGAGAATCCGCCAGAATTACGCTGCGATGATTGAAAATATCGACCGAATCGTGGGCGACTGCATCTGTGCGCTGGACCAACTGGGGATGCTGGATAACACCTTGATCGTCTACAGCTCCGACCACGGCGAGCTGATGGGAGACCATGATCTTTACGGCAAGTCAAAGCCGGAGCAGGGCTCCATACACATCCCCATGGTGATTGACGCCTCCCGCCTGGGGGGGAGGCCGGGGGTTTGCGCTTCGGCGCCGGCGGAGCTGCAGGACCTGACCGCGACCTTTTTGGATTACGCCGGTGTTCAGCCCAAATTTGAAATGGAGTCCGTCTCTCTGCGCGGCGTGGCGGAGGGAACGCAGACGGCTGTCCGGGAATTTGCCATTTCCGAGCTGATCTGTCCCAACCGCATGGGGCCGCTGCGCTCCTTTGCGGCAATTACAGACGGCCGGTGGAAGCTTATTCTGGATAACAGCGCAGCGCAGCGCCTGTACGATTTGAAAGCAGACCCATTTGAGCATAAAAATCTGGCGGAGCAGCATCCGCAAGAGATTGACCGCCTTCGCAAGGGCTTTATGGAGCGGGGGGAAAAGCTCGATCCTGTTGTCCTGCAATACATCAAGGCTTTTTATGGCGGTTAGGCCTGATTGAAGGAACCGTCGAATGAATTTTACCGCACATCATGGCGAGCATACGGCATCTGGAGCAGTTCTCCGTGGGTTGGGGAAGGGCTCTGAGCATAGAAAAAAACAGGAAAAGAGGAGAAAATATGAAAAGCAATAGATTCAAGCGATTGCTGTCCATGGTCCTGGCTGCGGCCATGGCCCTGTCCATCACCGCCTGCGGTGGCAAAGAGAAACCGGATCCCGCCGGGGCGAGTGACGTCACGGATGGCGTGAAGGAGAGCCTGACTATCGGCGTCACCGCTCTGTGGCCCACGCTGTGCCCCTTCCAAGGGGCCAACAACCAGTGGGGGCCTTTTGTGCGTACAATCTATGACCGCTTGGGTATATTCCAGGACGGCGAGTGCGTCAAACAGGCGGCTGAATCCTGGGAGGTGGCGGAGGACGGCGTGACTTGGACCATCAAGATTCGGGACAACATCGTGGATACTGCCGGGAACAAGATTATCGCCGACGACGTGGTCTGGTACATTCAGGAGAGCATTGCCCGCGGGCTCAAGCCGCAGTTCAACAAGGTTGCCAGCGTGGAGAAGGTAGACGACCTCACCATTCAGGTGGTTATGAAAACGGATGTGGTGGGCAGCTTTGAGCTGATGATCAGCTCAGTCTACATGGTGTCCAAGGCCGCCTTTGAGGCCAGCAGCGACGAGTTTGCCACCACGGTGGTCTCGTCGGGCCCCTATAAGGTGCTGGAGTTTGTCCCCGGCTCCCATCTGACACTGGAAAAACGCAGCGACTACTGGAATGGGGTGTCCGATGATTCCACGATGCAATGTAACGTGGAGCATCTGACCTATAACATTATCACCGAGACCTCACAGCAGCAAATTGCGCTGGAGGGCGGGACGGTGGATGCATTTGAAAATGTCGCCAGCTCACTGATGTCCAACTTTGAAAACAATCCGAATTTTGGCGTGATCTCCGCACCCCAGATGAATGGAATTCAGATGTACTTTTCCGGGGACGCCAGCCGGCCCACTGCCGAGGACGAGAATCTGCGCAAGGCGATTTGCCATGCCATCGACGTGGACGGCATTATCAACACGGTTTACGAAGGAAAGGCCGAAGCCATGCATGACCCCACCAGCCGTTCACAGCTTGGCTATCTGGAGAAGTGGAACGAGGAGGAGTATTTCTCCTACGATGTGGAGAAGGCCAAGGAGTACCTGTCCAAGTCCGGCTACAACGGTGAGGAGCTGTCCATCATGTCTATGGGCAACGGCACATACCCGCGCCTCGGCCAGACGATTCAGAGTTATCTGATGGCTGTCGGAATCAATTGCAAGCTGAACCTGCTGGATCAGGCGCTATTCTCCGCCTCGTTGTTCGATGGCAGCCAGTACGATATGATCCTGGTCCAGGCCGGCGGGCCCACGATCACCAATCTGTGGGGCAACCGTTTTGATATGAACGCCTATGCAGGCGGAGACGCCACCGCCCGCCGGGACGAGACGTTGACCAACATGATTTACAACGCTTGGACGCAGGCCGGCTTTACCGAAGAAAATATTGATGAGGTCCACACCTACTTAAAAGACCACTGCTACGCCTACGGACTGATTGTGCCTACCATCAGCTGCGTCTACCGTACGGACAGCGGCATGGTCAACGCCCCTGTCAGCAACAACGGAGCTGCGGATTTTGTGGCCGCGCAGTTCCAGTGATCGGCACGGCGCAGAGAAAAAGATCAATTTGATTTGCAGTTCAATGCGGGCGCCCGCCCCGGCTTGGGGCGGGCGCATAAAAAAGGAGGAACACATGGGCCGGTACATAGTAAAACGCCTGTTTTGGATGATTCCCATCATCCTCAGCGTGGCAATTCTGGTGTTTACTCTGATGACCTTTTGTCCGGGAAAACCGGAAGCGATCATCCTGGGGTCCACCGCCACCGAAGCGGAATTATCCGCCATGCGCGAGTCGTTGGGCTTGAACCAGCCTTATCTCGTCCGACTTGGCGCCTTCCTGCGGGACACGTTTTTACGCTTTGACTTGGGCCAGTCCTGGCTGACCAGGATATCAATCGCCGATTCCATTGCGGAATATCTACCCCGTACCATGATGCTGACCGTGATCACCATGGTCATTTCGGTGGGCTTGGCAATACCGCTTGGCATTGTCTCCGCCACCCACCAGGGGCGCTGGCAGGATAATGTTTCCATGGTGTTTGCGCTGGTCGGCATCTCAATCCCCAATTTTTGGCTGGCCATGATGCTGGTTATCGTCTTTTCCGTGAAGCTGCAATGGTTTCCGCCCATGGGGATTGGCGGTATCGAGTACTACATCCTTCCCGCAATCTCCGGAAGTCTGGGGGGTATTGCGGGCCTGGCGCGGCAGACGCGCTCCAGCATGCTGGATGTGATACGTGCCGACTACATTACAACCGCTCGCGCCAAGGGCGTTTCAGAGGTCAGGATCATCACGAAGCACGCCCTGAAAAATGCCCTCATCCCGATTATTACAGTGATTGGAACACAATTCGGGCGGCAGCTGGGCGGGACCATGGTCATCGAGACTGTGTTCGGCATCCCCGGCATGGGGCAGTTTATTATTTCCGGCGTCAATCAGCGCGACTACCCGGTGGTACAGGCGGGTGCAATTTTCCTGGCCGCGGTATTCAGCCTGTGTATGCTCCTGGTCGACCTTCTGTATGCCGCCGCCGACCCGCGCATCAAGGCCCAGTATGCCAGAGGAGGAAGGAAGGTGCACAAATAATGAAAGCTGCGGCTATGGAACGTGTGCGTCAAAATACCCCCCGGAAGAAATCCGGGTTCGTCAGTGTGCTGAAGCAGCTCAGCTATAACCGGGGCGCAATGATTGGGCTGTTCATCTTTACCTTGATCCTGGCGGCGGTCATACTGGCTCCGGTACTGGCCCCCCAGGGCTACAATGGCATGTCGGCGGACATCCGCCAGCCCCCCTCTCTGGCCCATATCTGCGGAACCGACGACTTGGGCCGGGACATTTTCGCCCGCATCCTGTATGGTGGGCGGTTCTCTATCACGATGGGGATTTTCTCAATTTTAATTTCCGCGTTCTTCGCCTCCATCATCGGTTCTGTCGCCGGCTATTTCGGCGGGCGCGTGGACAACATCATCATGCGGATTTTAGACGTGATCCAATCCTTGCCCGGCCTTTTGCTGACCATTGTGATATCGGCGGTGCTGGGCCCCGGCTACTTTAACACGATACTGGCGCTCTCCGTCAACTGCATCCCCGGCCAGGCCCGTATGCTCCGGGCGCAGATGATGAAAAACCGGGGCGTGGAGTATGTGGAGGCGGCCCAATCCATTAATTGCAGCAAATTCCGCATCATTGCGGTTCATCTGTTCCCCAACTCCTTCTCCCCGCTGATTGTCCAGATGACGATGGGCGTGGCAAATATGATTCTGACGGCCTCCTCCCTGTCATTCATCGGGCTGGGCGTTCAGCCGCCCCAGCCGGAGTGGGGCGCAATGCTGTCGGGTGCCCGGGAGTTTATTCGCTCCAGTCCCCACATGGTGGTATTTCCCGGCCTGGCGATTGCGATTACGATTCTCGCCCTAAATCTGCTTGGCGATGGTCTGCGCGACGCCCTTGACCCGAAGCTGAGAAAATAGGAAGGTGGAACGCATGGTATATAAGGAGCAGAAAAACAGCGGCGCTTTCTTGGAAGTGAAGGACCTGGTGGTGGAATACTTCTCCAAGGATGCGGTTGTACATGCCGTAAACGGCGTAAGCTTCAGATTGGAGAAGGGTCAGACATTGGGTCTGGTGGGCGAGACTGGGGCCGGTAAGACCACCATCGCGAAAGCGATTTTGCGCATCCTGCCCGACGTGGGCGCGCGCATGGTGAGTGGCCAGGTGCTGCTGGAGGGGAAGGATATCGTCTCGATCCAGGAGTCCGAGATGCGGCAGGTGCGTGGGAAAAAGATATCCATGATTTTTCAGGACCCTATGACCGCGTTGAATCCCGTTCAGACCGTGGGCAGCCAAATCGAAGAGGTTGTGTCGCTGCATGGCAAGGGCACGAAAGCCGACTTTCAACGCCGCGCCGAGGAAATGCTGGAGATGGTGGGCATCCCCAAGGAGCGCTATAACGAATATCCCCATCAATTCTCAGGCGGGATGAAGCAGCGGGTGGTCATTGCCATCGCGCTGGCCTGTAACCCCGAGCTGCTGCTGGCGGATGAACCCACCACCGCTCTGGATGTCACCATCCAGGCGCAGGTGCTGCGGCTGATCTCCCAACTGCGGGAGCGGTTGGGCACCTCCATGATTTTGATTACCCATGATATGGGAATCGTGGCAACCTTCTGCGATTATGTCGCCGTTGTCTATGCCGGCAACATCGTCGAATACGGGGACAAGGTTCAGATTTTTGACCACCGCTGCCACCCCTATACAATCGGGCTGTTTGGTGCCATCCCCAACATGGAGCTGGATGAAAACCGGCTGCATCCCATTGAAGGCCTGCCCCCCGATCCCACCAACCTGCCGGAGGGCTGCGCCTTTTGGCCGCGCTGTCAATATGCCACCGAGCAATGCAAGCATGGAACGATTGAAATGGTTACAACGCCGGACGGGCATCTTTGCCGATGCTGCAATCTGGATGCCGTTATGAAGGAGGGGAAGGAATAATGTCAGTACCTGTTATTGAGGTCAGAGGGCTTAAAACATATTTTCCTACCCGTAGCGGCATGCTCCATGCGGTGGATGACGTGACCTTAAAAATTGAGCGGGGTACGACGCTGGGCGTGGTGGGTGAATCCGGCTGCGGTAAGTCCACACTGGGCCGCACCATCATTCACCTGCTGGAGCGGACGGCCGGCGAGATTTATCTGAATGGGGAGGATATCTCCGATCTGAAAGGAAAGCGTCTGCGGGAGGCCCGGGAGAAAATGCAGATCATCTTTCAGGACCCCTACTCCTCAATCGACCCGCGGAAAACGGTGGAATTCACCATTTGCGAGCCCTTAAAGGTATCCAAAAAATATTCCAAGGCCCAGATCGCCCAGATCTCCGAGGAGCTGATGGAGCTGGTCGGCATCGACCAGCGGTTGAGAGTATCCTTCCCCCATGAGCTGGACGGCGGCCGCAGGCAGCGCGTGGGCATTGCGCGGGCGCTTGCGTTGAATCCGGACTTTGTTGTATGTGACGAGCCTGTTTCGGCGCTGGATGTATCAATCCAGGCCCAGGTGCTGAATCTGCTGCGGGATCTTCAGGAAAAACGGGGCCTGACCTATCTGTTCGTGACCCACAACCTGTCGGTGGTCCGCCATGTCTCCGACCAGATCTGTGTCATGTATCTTGGCCAGGTGGTGGAATTATGCCCAACCAAGGAGTTGTTCCGCAATCCGCTGCACCCCTATACCAAGGCACTGCTTTCGGCAATCCCGTCCACAAACATTCACCGCCCCAACAACCCGGAGATTTTGGAGGGGGAGTTGACCTCTCCCATCAATCCAAAGCCTGGCTGCCGCTTTGCCGCCCGGTGCAAGTATGCCACCGAGTCCTGTCAAAAGCCCCAGGTTCAGGAGGAGGTCACACCGGGGCACATGGTTCGCTGCTGTAGAATCAGAGAGATCAATCAGGAGCTTTTGGGGTAGATTGTCGGAATCCATGGCGGAATACCGGACATGCAATGGGCTTTGCCGGCAATCAGTGGTTTTTTCAGATTATGCGGAAGTGTAACGCAGCATGGCGGCAAAAAACAAGTGCAGACGGTGTTTTGGCGTTTTTCAAACAGGTCTATTTTGCGCTGATGCCAAAATTGTCATCAGCGCATTTTTTATGAGAGAACAAAATGCGTCAGGCACAATGAAGGGACTGTAGAAAACATGCGCGCAATTATGGTGATGTACGATACCTTAAACAGGAGAACCCTGCCAAATTACGGCTGTACGGAGACACGGCTGCCCAATTTCCAGCGCCTGGGGCAGCACTGTGTGACGTTCGACCAATGCTATGTGGGAAGTCTGCCCTGTATGCCGGCCCGCCGGGATTTGCAGACCGGCCGCCTCAGCTTCCTGCACCGGGGATGGGGGCCGATTGAACCCTTCGATGATAGCGTCCCGGAGCTCCTGAAGGAGCACGGCGTTTATACCCATCTGATCTCCGACCACGACCACTACTGGGAGGACGGCGGCGCCACCTACCATACCCGCTACTCCAGCTGGGAGATTGAGCGCGGCCAGGAGAACGACGCCTGGAAGGGCGATCTGGGCAGCTATCAGGACACGCACAGCTTTGGATTGGTCGGCCCGTATGGGGAGTTCATGACCAAAATCCGCCGCCAGAACACAGTGAACAGGGAGTATGTCAAGCGGCAGGGCGCGTACCCTCAGACGTTGGTTTTTGACAAGGGCTTGGAGTTCATTCAGAACAATCATACACATGACAACTGGTTTTTGCAGATTGAAACCTTTGACCCCCACGAGCCGTTTGATGCGCCAGAGGAATTTCAGCAGGAGTATGGAATTGACAACCGGTTTCCCTATGACTGGCCGGCCTATGAAATGGTGCGCGAGGATGATGCGTTTGTTGGAAAGATTCGAAAGAAATATTTTTCGTTGCTGAGTATGTGTGACAGGTCCCTGGGGCGCGTGCTGGACGCAATGGACCGGTATGACATGTGGAAGGATACCATGCTGATTGTCAATACCGACCACGGATTTTTGCTGGGCGAGCACCAGTGGTGGTCGAAAAATGTGATGCCCATGTACAATGAAATTGCCCATACGCCGCTGTTTATATGGGACCCGAGATTTGGCGTGGGGAACGAGCGCAGAAGCGCCTTGGTGCAGACGATGGATCTGGCGGCAACGCTGCTGGGCTTTTTCGGCCAGCCATGTCCCAAGGATATGATGGGCTGTGATCTGGCCCCGGTGATGAAGTGGGACAGGAGGGTGCGGGATTATGCACTGTATGGAATGTTCGCCGGCCATGTCAACATTACGGACGGGAGATATGTCTACATGCGGGCCCCGGTGACGGATGAAAACCAGCCTTGCTTTGAGTACACCCTAATGCCCACGGATATGGTCAACCGCAAAACCGGAAAACAGCTGGAAGCCGCAGCACTGGCCAAGCCCTTTTCCTTTACGAAGAATATGCCTGTCCTGCAGCTCCCCTATGGGCCGACGGCGTCCAACGCCCATCGGTTTGGCAATGCGCTGTATGATCTGGAAAAGGACCCGCTTCAGCTCAGTCCCATTCAGGACCCTGAGAAGGAACGTGAGCTGATCAATGCCATGATGCGGGAAATGGCGGCTTGCGATGCGCCGGAAGAGCAGTATGAGCGCCTCGGCCTAATCAGATGAGCCTATGGAGAGCGGCCTGATGCGGGATGTTTTTTGCGTGCGTAAAGAGAGGTGATTTTGTGAAAACGGATATAAAACTCTATAAAAAGCTGTTCCTGTCCACATTCCAGCTTAGCGCCTGCACATTTGGCGGCGGCTTTGTGATTATCCCTCTCATGAGGAAAAAATTCGTAGAGGAGCTTAAGTGGATAGAAGAGCAGGAGATGTTGGATTTGACCGCGATTGCACAATCGTCCCCAGGCGCAATTGCGGTGAACGCGTCTATTCTGATCGGGTATCACGTCGCTGGGGCCCTGGGCTCGCTCATCTCAGTGCTGGGAACAGTGATACCCCCGTTTATGATCATTTCCATTGTTTCTCTTTTTTATACCGCGTTTCGGGATAATGTGATCGTCAACATGGCCATGGCGGGTATGCTTGCCGGTGTGGCCGCTGTCATATGCGATGTTGTGATTGCGATGGGAACGGGCGTGTTCAAGGGAAAACGGGTGCTGCCCGTTGCCATGCTGTTTTGCGCCTTTGGGGCGGTGCGATTTTTCAAAGTGAATATTGTGGTCATTATTCTGATTTGCGGTGCAATCGGTGCGGTTGACACGCTTGCCCGGGGCCGAAGAAAGAAAGGCGTGCTATGATTTACCTGGAATTATTATGGAGCTTTTTTCAGATAGGGCTGTTCAGCATTGGCGGCGGCTATGCCGCAATGCCACTGATTCAGCATCAGGTGGTGGATATGCATTCGTGGCTCACGATGACGCAGTTTGCGGATATCTTGACCATCGCGGAGATGACCCCTGGGCCGATAGCGATTAACTCAGCCACCTTCGTGGGAATTTGCATTAGAGGCATACCGGGGGCAATCGTTGCAACCCTGGGCTGTATACTGCCCTCTTGCGTGATTGTAATGACGCTGGCGTATGTATACTACCGATTTCGGGGGCTCAGCGTGATCCAGGGCGTGCTGGCGGGACTTCGCCCGGCCGTGATCGCCATGATTGCATCAGCGGGGCTCTCCCTGATGATCCTGTCCTTTTTCGGACAAAATGACATCCCGTCCGACATGGGCACAATCAACTGGGTCTCGGTGGCAATTTTCGGGGTTGGTCTTGGGATCCTGCGCAAATGGAAGGTAAATCCGATCTATGTGATAGGCGGCGCCGGCGTGTTAGGGGTGCTGATATACTCCATCATATAGGCTGCCCTGCGCCACCGGAGGCGGCCTTCCACAATGCCTGCCGAATCAAACGCCTTGTTGCATGATATGGCATTGCTAAATCAAGCGAGGAGATTACATATGGAAAAGAACTATCAGACAGAACAGAAAAACGGCTATTTTTTAGTCCACAATCAGGGAGGACCCACCCTGGGCTTTCAGGACGGTGCCGCGGATAGAATTTTGGAGGCGGATGGCTTTGCATTTAAGGATTTGAACGGCAACGGCGTGTTGGACCCATATGAGGACTGGCGCCTTCCGGTAGCGGCGCGGGTGCGTGACTTGATCTCCCGGATGGAGCGCGCCTCAAAGCTGGGGCTCTGTCTCCATGACGGAATGTTCATGGTCATGCACTTTACCCCTGAGTTGGTCAATGAGAGTCCCTTTCTGCGGGCCAGGCTGGATTTGATGAACAAATCTTTGGAGGAGCTGAACAGCCTGGACCCAACTGAACCCACCGCGTACAACAAAGAGCTGATTGAACACGATGAGATGCGCTTTTGGCTGATGGGCGCGGTAGAGGGTCCTGAATTTGCCGCGGAATACAACAACCGTATTCAGGCGTTGGCGGAGCGGCATAAGCTGGGTATTCCCGTTTTTTTCTCTACCAACCCGCGCGCCTTTCAGGATACCCACAGCGACCGGCTGGAGCGGGATGTCTCAAGCTGGCCGTCCAATTTAGGACTGGCCGCCACCTTTGACCCCGCCGTAGCGAAGGACATGGCCGAAACCGTTTCGAAGGAATACCGGGCCATGGGCATCACCGTGGAACTGGGGCCGCAAATTGACCTGGCCAGCGATCCCCGATGGAGCCGCTTGGGCGCCACCTTTGGGGCAAACGAAAAGCTTACCGCCGACATGGCCCGGGCCGTGTGCGACGGCTACCAGACCGCCTCGTCCGGATTGGAGATTGAGGACGGCTGGGGGCGCGACAGTGTGCTGGCAATGTGCAAGCACTGGCCGGGCTCCACAGGAGAGGGGGGCCGGGAGTCCCACGCCCAGGAGGGGAAGTACGCCGTTTATCCCGGCGGAAGCTTTGACAAGCATATTTACCCGTGGACAGGGGGAGCCTTTCAGCTGGAGGGCCCCACCAGCCAGTGCGGGGCGGTGATGACCTGCTATGACGCGATCTGGGGGCCGGACGGAGAGAACGGGGCGCTGTGCGGAGCCAGCTTCAACGAATATGTTGTGGAGAGGCTGCTGCGGGAAAAATTTGATTTTAAGGGCTTTGTATGCACCGACTTTTGGATCACTGGATTTTACAAAGCGGAACGGGCCACTCGGCCGAGGGTGAACGCATGGGGCTACGAGGATGCGGCTCCAGAGGTGCGCGCTTTGAAGGAGTGGGAGGCTGGGATAGATCAGCTGGGCGGTACAAACGAGATTGAGGTGGTAGAAAAAGCCTATCAATTGGCCCTTCAGCGCCACGGAAGGGCCTGGATTGATGGTCGGATAGATTCCATTGCGCGTCGGATATTGACATTTGCTTTCCGGGTGGGCAGCTTTGAAAACCCTTATGTGGACCCGGACTACGCCATGACCTATGTAGGCAGCGCCGATAAGCGGGAAAAAGGCATGGAGGCCCACCGCAAAAGCGTTATATTGGTAAAAAACCGCAGCCTGCTGCCCCTGGCAGGACATATGAAGCTCTATATTGCTGATAAATATTCCGGAGGAATTCCAGATCGGGCCGGCCATATTGATCCCATTGCCACGTCAAAGCCCATCAGCACCGAACTGGCAGAACAGTATTTCACTGTGGTTGACACGCCGGAAGAGTCTGATTTTGCCCTGGTATTCATGGACTCCCCCCAAAGTGGTCCCGGATTCGATGGGTTGACGGGTGAAATCCTCCCGATCTCCTTGCAATATGGAGCGTATACCGCCGTCAACGCGCGGGCGGTGAGCATTGCCGGCAACCATATCGACGGCACAAAAGAAAATCGCAGCTACCGGGGAAAGACGGTTCGTACTTACAATCAATACGACTTGGACAATTTGATGGACGTAAAGTCCAGAATGGGCGAGAAGCCTGTGGTGGTCGTCCTGCGGTGCGTCAATCCGATGGTCCCCTCTGAATTGGAGCCCGCAGCGGACGCTGTGGTAGTAAGCTTTTTGGGCTTACCGGACGTTGTGCTGTTGGAGTTGCTTCGAGGGAAGTACGAGCCCTCCGGTCTGCTGCCATTTCAGATGCCTGCCGACATGGATGCCGTAGAGACGCATTTTGAAGATACGCCCGGAGATATAACCCCTTATATCGACGAGGATGGAAATTCTTGGGACTTTGCCTTTGGATTAAACTGGTCCGGGGTCATCTGTGATGAGCGGACGCAAAAGTATAAGGGAGGGTCTCCGCTGCATGAAATTTAAAGTAAAGGCTGTCATTTTTGATTTGGATGGCGTTATTTGCTCCACCGACAAGTTTCACTATCAGGCATGGAAATCCCTGGCGGATGATTTGGGAATCCTTTTCAACGAAGAAATAAACCACCGACTTCGAGGGGTCTCGCGGATGGACAGCCTAAACATCATTTTAGAGAGAGCCGACCGGGAATATACCTTGGAGGAGAAAACCAGGTTAGCCGAGGAAAAAAACCGGATCTATCGACAGTTGCTGGAAACAATGACGCGCGCCGACCTTTCTGAAGAGGTCTGGACCACCTTGCAGAAATTGAGAGAAAAAGGGTATCAGCTGGCAATCGGCTCGTCATCCAAGAACGCCAAGCTTATCCTGGAACGGCTGGAATTGGGAAGCTTTTTTGACGCCGTGGCCGATGGCACTGATATCATGCAATCGAAACCGGCTCCGGAGGTTTTTCTCTGCGCCGCAAAAAAGCTCGGTGTGGAACCGGAGAAGTGCGCTGTGATAGAGGATGCAAAGGTTGGCATTGAAGCGGCCAAGGCCGGAGGTATGACAGCCCTGGCTCTGTTTGGGGACGCCAGAGGCTGCGGCATGGAGGATTATGACCTGAGATCCTTTGCAGACCTGCTGAATGTGATGGAATAGGAGGACCTGGATGAAACGGGCATGGATGACGCTGCGGTCCCTGTGGAATCCGGCGTGATTCTACGCAACCACCTTTCCGCGGATTTTTTATTGCTATAGCCTGTGCCGCCGATTTTGTGTTTTGCAGAGTCGGCGGTATCTTTGTTTTCCCGTCACGCATTCCTCGGTGCCGTGGTCCCCCACATAATCCGAAACACATCGCCACAGGGATGATTCTGTGGGCGCCTTTGCGCAACGGAGGTTCTTTTATGATGGCAAAGCAGCGCGACCGGCTGTTCTCTGAATACCCCGATGTGGTCAGCGTAGATCAGATGTATGAGTTTGCAAGGGAGGCAAATTAGCAACAAGAGTGATAAGGTAAAATAAGGGATCTGTTGACAAACGCAAAAATTCTGCTCAGAGCGGCGGTTGGTGGAGGATGTTCAGCTCAACATCGCCTACCGATGGTTTTGCGGATTTGAACTGGATGACACCATCCCAAATCACTCCACATTCAGTAAGACCAGAACACGAAAATGGCAGCAAAGCGATTTCTTTCAGAAAGCCTTCTATGAAATAGTCAAGCAATGCATAGACAGCGGGCTGATCGACGGAGAAGCTATGGCTGCGGATGGAAGCTACATTCCGGCCAACGTATCAAGAGAAAGCTGGATCAATGTAGAAATAGAAGTTGAACAGAGTATGCAAAGCTATCTCGATTCTTTGGATGAAGAGCTTTCCAATCAGCCGGGCTTCAAAAAGCCGCCAACAAAAATTGTAAGGAAGTGCCGTACCACCAGCCAAACAGATCCAGACAGCGGTTATATCAATCACGGCAGCAAACGCGGCATCGGGTATCTGATGGAAGCAACTGTGGACTGCAAACACGGCATTTTAACAGG